>Ga0187866_1000013_pt1 | contig 284092 bp, 212 predicted proteins | sample June2016WEW_11_1_3_FD_133013 | JGI IMG/M metagenome (GOLD analysis project Ga0187866, IMG submission 133013) | Peatland microbial communities from SPRUCE experiment site at the Marcell Experimental Forest, Minnesota, USA - June2016WEW_11_150 | ecosystem: Environmental > Terrestrial > Soil >... | reverse complement strand
GGCGCGGTCGTAGGTGACGCCATAGTTGCCCGACTGCGTGGCCATCACTTTGACCAGGCGGGAGGACGCCGCGCTGCCAAAAACTTGCTGGAAGATGTTCCAAATCTGGCCGGATCGCCGCGCTACATAGTACTCCCCGGCCTTGAAAGGGGCCGGATCGAGGCTGAATTTCAGGCCCTGGGTCTCAACATAAGCGGCCCCAAAGTAACCGCCGTTCCACGTTTCATTCGCATATTCCACATAGACACGCAGATTCGGATTCAAGCTGTTGTAGAACAACTGGGCGGCCTGTTGGATGTAGTTGTCGTCCGCCGCCGCCGGAATGCAAATCCAGGCGTTTTCCTGAAGGGTGTTGCAGAGTTGAACCATGTACTCGAGCGCAACCCCGTCGGGTTTGGTTTGGGTGTTGTAGGTGGCTTGGGTGTAGTAGCTCGGAGTGGTGCGATTGGTCCAGGACACCAGCGTCGAGTCAGGCGCCTCCTCCCACCACACGAAGCGCAGACAGCCGAACGGCTGCAATCGCTGCAGGAACAGTGGATGGAACGGCTGGGTCGCGTAGGTGGCCAGGAAATTGGTCAGGACGAGGTGGAAATTCCTCAGGTAATCATTGCTGGCGCTGCTCAGGATTTCCAGAATCACCTGGCTGTTCGTGGAGGTGGCGTCGAACGGCCAGCTTTGGACACCGCCGGTGGCGGTCAGGTTTGTATGCCAGGCTTGGCTCCCACCAGGGAAATCCAACTCGAGATACAAAGCACCCGTTCCTTCATAAATGAAATCGTAGGTCCCTGCCTCATTGAGCCTGGTGATGATGGTGCGCACCAGTTGGGCTGTGCCGTTGGCCGCGAATGGCACATGGGTAGGCCAGCCGTTGGTGTCCACCGGGATCAGCGTCTCGAAGCCCGTATCCCATGGTCCGGAACCATCGAGGTTACCCGTGATCCAGGTGCGCGCTTTTTTAAACACATCAACAAATGGCCACGAGGCGGACCAATCTACCACTTCCTCGAGATTCTGTCCCACCGCCATCGCGCTGGCCGATAGGCCGTTCGAGGGATTGAAAACGGGCGGCGGCGGCGCAGCCCAGGAGGTCGCGACGGTGACGTTATCAATCCAGAAGGTCACCGTGTTGGTTGGATAACCGCCATTAAAACTGTTGTAATCAAATCCAACGCCCGAGGCATTGGCGCAGCCGGCGGCCATATAATTGGCAAGATCAGCAACCACGTTGGTGTCCGTCAGGTGAACCCATCCATTGCTGGCGGAGCCAGGAATTGTGATTGGGGTGAAGAAGGCAAAACTGCCGCCCACGCCTGCAAGCGGATCGGTTAGTGACATGGTGATCGTCCCAAAATTGCCCGCGAAATTTGGCTCGGTTCCGGGAGCGACGTGAATATCAAAAGCCAGGTTGGTAATGATGTTCAGCGGCATGACCGCCAAGTTTTCAGGGTCGAAAGTCCCGCTGAAGACGTTTTGGTCAGACGCGGTTCCGAAGGGTGAGACAACCAGCAGCGAGCCTGAAGTGTTGGTTTGGCCTTCGGCGTCCATCGTTGGATCATTGGTCATCGGGATATAATAATCATTGGTGAGTCCGACACCCCTGGGCGGCGGGTCCACATAGACGCCGTAGTCGTAAACCCACGAACCGACACTGCCGCCCGTGGAGGGATACGTCAGGCCGAAAGTGGGGAACGAATTGATATAAGAATTGGTCAGGACCAAGGGCGCGCCAAAAACGGTGGTAAAGTTCAACGAGGGCGAAGCCCACGAGACGCCGAAGGTGTTGGAGGCCTGGCAGGTGAAATAGTACGTTGTTTTCTGCGCCAAACCGCCCACCACTGCGGAAAAGGCGCCGCTTTGCGACCCCACCGAAACGCTCTGCGCCCAAGCCGAGGCCGTTGTTCCACCGTCCTTGGCGCCATAAAAGATCGTGACCACGGGCGTGGAACCTCCGGTGGACAAGACTCGGCCACTCAAAGTCGCGGAATTGCCGGCCACGCTCGAGGCGGCGGCATTAACCACCTGGGCAGGCGATGGCGTGATGACCGTGAGCACCACCGGTGGGCTGTTGGTTGCGCCATAGGCGTTGGTGACGACAACTTGGTAAGTGCCCGAGTTGAGCATCGTGACGCCGGTAAGGGCGAGAATATTGTTTTGCGAACCAGTAATTTGGGCATTGTCCGTGAGATTCGTACCGTTGAACAACCACTGGTAGGAGAGGGGTGGCGTGCCGATGGCGGCGACATTGAAGGTCACGTTCACGCCCTGCGTCACGATTTGGCTGACAGGCTGGGTGACGATGGCAGGCGCTGCCGGCGCGAATGCGACATTGAAGCTGTCGTAATCCACCGTGTCGAGGAAGGCGAGTTGATTGAACGGCGGCGTCGGGGTCGGATCGTTGTTGTGGGCCGTCTGGCAGATGCCGATATAGACGATGGCTGGCAACGCGGTCCTGGCACCAACGGTGGTCGGGTCGTCCCAGGCATGCTGGACCCAGTCGGTGCCGTTGGTGCTGTAGTAGGCGGCGAGCGTGGTGCCGACCCGCTGGAGGCGGACCCAGGCATTGGGATACGCCGGGGCCATGCCGTTGGTCACAACTTGCCAAGGGGCGCTGCCGCCGCCAGTGGTGTTGCGGCAGTTGCACTCGATTTCGTTGGCGCCATTACCGCTGCCATCCGGGGCCGCGATGCCGTCGGAACTGTCCGGGTCGCAGACAATGTTCCAGTTGCGGCTGCCCGCATCAAGGGTCTCGCGGACCATCAACCCGGCCTTGGACCAGTTGGAGGTGTGCGTCGTGTCCTTGACCCTCACGACGACGTTGAAGTCGCCCGAAACCCGTTGGTAAGCGAAATTGAAGCCGTCGGCGCCGCCCCAGATGTCGCTGCCCTCGCACTGAATGGTGTAGTTGCCGGGGCCGTTCACCCACACGACGCCTGGAACGGCCGGGTCGTGCGCCGACGGAGTGCCGACATCCGCGTCAACAAGCTGCCCCTGCTCAACGATGGTGGCCGTGGCCGTGAGGAGCACACTGCCCCAGGCGTCCTTGGCGCCGCTGACGGTGAGCGTCAGCGGGAAGGTGAGAGAGCCGTTCACCACCATTTGAATGCTCGCGTACTGGTCCAAGGTGAGCGCCTCGGAGGTCGGCGAGAGATTCTTCGACCCGTTGGTGAAGACGTTCATCGCCCCGACGGTACAGCCGGGGACGGTGTAGGTGGCGTTCAGCAGGGAGGCGGGGTTCATCAGCTCGTTGAACCTGATGTCCAGGACGGGGTTGCCGCCATTTTGCTGAAAGACGCTGGCATAAGAGATGGCCGGCACAGTAGGGGCGACGGTCAGAACAGCGACCGTGCTGTTGCTCCAGATCGGCGTGCCGGCCGCATCCGCGTAGCCCAGCGCCCTCATCTGGCAGGCAATCTGCGCGTTATTCAGCAGCGGATCGGCTACGACGGTGAAGCTGCTGCTGTTGGCGCCCGGGACGGCGATGCCGTTGGTCGTCCACTGGAAGAGCATGAAGTTGTTCGTGCCGGCGGCGGGGTCGTTTTCGCCCATGATGCCGACCTGTGAATCGGTGATGCCACCGGCGGTAAAGGTGACCGGCTTGAACGGGGCCGCGTTGGTTACGCTGACGGGTTGGTTGGTGAAGGCCACATAAGAACATCTGGGGAAGCAGAAGCGGATGTAGCTGCCTGTGAGGGTGGGGGCGTCGCCATCGGTGGGAGGCGAACCAGTGGGGGTGACGGTGGCTTCGCAGTTGTCGCCGCCCCACTCGTTCCAATGGTCAAGCTCGAGATAGTAAGACGAGCCGGCGGTCAAGGAAACGCCGGTGGCATAAGGCGGCGCGGTGCCGGCAGGCGCGCCCGGCGGGATGAACCCGTTGGAGCACTTCTGAGCAATGCTGCTGCCGCCATCAGACGATACCCATCGCAATGGGCCGCTCCACGCCGTTTCCTGAGCGATCATTCGCGTGTTTGCCGGGTTAGAGTCGGTGCTCAGGAACAGATCAGCCTGGTCATCGGAGCAGACATAGAAGCTATAAGCGCCGCTGGCGGGCGGAACGAACCAGCACGTGATTCGGCCGTTGTCCCAGGCCGGGCCAACATTGTTTTCCCTGGCGCCAACCTGGGGCGCCGCGACGACCACCTGCGCAGGCCCCAAACTGCCGCTCTCGAGGGCGGCGAGATTATTCACCTCGGCAGGGTTGTTCGTGTACCACCATTCGACCTTCGCAAAACCCGGTTCCCAGGGGGCATTACTCACCAGGAGATTCGCGACACTGCTGGTCACCGAGCCGTAGGCGTTGGTGATGACAACGAAATAATCCCCGCCATTGTTTGTCTGGACGTTGTTGAGGACCAGCGTCGCATTGGTTGCGCCGGTCAGACTGACGTTGTCAAACCACCACTGATAGCTGAGAGGGGGCGTGCCGACGGCCAAAACGCTGAACTGCGCCGTGACGCCGTGGGGCAGTGTTTGGTTCAGCGGCTGGGCCACGATGACCGGCGCATTCGACCCCGAAGCGAGCGGTTGGACCGAAACGTCGTCCAGGCCGAAATAGCTCGGGTCGTTGCGGAAGCCGAAGGTGAGGGTGGTATTGGTCGCGGTGGCGAACGCGGTGAACTGCATGTTGGTCCAGCCGCTCGCGCCCAAAGCGACCTGGTCGAAGAGGGTGTCGCCATCCCACGTCACCAGGAATTCACTCGGGTCGCCGCCCTGGCTGTCGAGCCAGAACGAAACCAGGTACGGCTGGCCGGGGACGGTGGGCAGCGTTTGCGAGAGATAGCCCAGAGAACCGCCCGGCCCCAACGCGGCGCCGTATTGGCCGGAGTGCGCGTCTAGGGAAGAGGTGCTGACCGTCGCGTCACCAAAGTTGCCGGACAGAACCCAGCCATTGAAGCTGCCGGACTCGAAGCCCCCGTTCTGCACGAGATTCCCTGGCAGAACCACTGACAGGAGCGCCCCCGCGCTGGTCACAGAACCCAAAGCGTTGCTGACAACGACAGAATAAGTCCCGGAATTCGACCACAAAACATTACTGATCATCAAGCTGGCGTTGGTAGAACCCCTAATGTTACCGGCATCCGCCAGATTAACCCCATTGGATTGCCACTGATAGTACAGCGGCTGCTCGCCGAGAGCGCTTACACTGAACACGACGTTGGACCCGGCGAGGGCGACCTGGCTTTGAGGCTGGGTGAGAATGGCCGGCGCCACTGTTGTGCCTGTCACCGTCATGGCGCCGTTGATCGCCGTCACGGCGTAATTGCCCGCACGGCCATTGGGGTCCACCAAGCTTGGCACGATCAAGTATGTTCCCGGCGGACTACTGGTAGTCGCGCTGCAACCGTAAGTGGCCGTGATGTTGTCCCCGTTGGTCACGCCAGTGACGGTGCCCGTGAACACCGGGTTGGCCTGGCCATAAGCCCGGCTCGCGTTGGCCGCCGTGACGGTCAAGTACGCGGGCGATACGACCAAGCTCACGCTGCCGGCTGCGCTGCTGTAATCCACCGTGTCGGTCGGGGTGAAGAGGACGGAAAGCATATTGGTGCCCGCGTCGAGCACCGTTCCGTTCGTCGGGCTATAGGCAAAGTTGCCGGGCACGTTCGCTGCCGCATCCAACTGGCTCGATCTGAGAGGCGTGCCGTAGATGATGGGGCCGGGGTTGGTCCAGGTCACCAGCGGCATGGGTGGAAGCACGGTCAGCGCCGCCACCGCGCTGGTGGCGGAGCCATAGCCGTTGGTGACGACCACCACATAGTTGCCGGCATCGCCCAGCGACACATTGGCGATGGCCAGCAGGTTGCTTTGCGAACCAGTGATGCGGCCGTAGTCTGTGAGAGCTGTGCCATTCAACAGCCACTGGTAACTCAACGGACTGGCCCCGGCGGCCGTCACGATCAACATCACGTTGGCCCCTTCCGCCACCGTCTGGCTGGCGGGTTGGTTGACAAGGGTGGGCAAGACCGGCTCCAGAGAACCGGTCACTACCAGGCCAGGGCCGGAGGGATCGCCCAGCCCGCTCACGCAGTACCCACACGTGCGAAAGAGGTAGATACGGAAGGTGAGGGAAGCGGTGGTGTTCTGAAGGCTTGCTTCGCCGGTCAGGTCCACAGTCCACGGAACCGAGATGTTGGTCGAAGAGCCGGTGGCCAGGAGTCCGTCGCTGAAGGTGACGCCATTGGTGCTGTAGGTGATCCCCGCCCCCATGGCAACGTCGTCGTTCTGAAAGTAGGCGAGAAACCCAAGCTCAGACAGCGAGAGGGTCTGCCCTGGCGCCGGTTGCAAGGTGAATTGGTAATATTGATTCATGGCCACGGCTTGGGCGAGGTTGGTGCCATAATCGTGATTGACGCTGGCGTCTGGCTCGCTAGCGAACCGGTTAGCGCGGAGTAGCGCCCCCCAATCGCTCTCGCTAGGGTCCAGGCCGGCGCCGCGAGACAAGGCGCCCACCGTCAGTTGGCCTGCAACAGCAACCGGCGACGCGGTGACCTCGTCACCTACCGCGCCATCGAAATCCCAGACTGCCAAACTGCCGGTCTGGCCCGGACTCAACGGGATGACGCCCTGTCCCGCCGAGGGCAGGCTGGGCCCGGCAGCATTGCCCGCCTGCACGACAAAGAAGTACTCCTGGTTGTTGGTCAAGCCTTGAACGGTCAGGTTGGTGGCGACGCCTGCGTCCATGGCCTCGGTGTAGGTCCCTGACGCCGGCCCGAAGCGGACCACATAATCGGTGGCGCCGGCAACCGGCGCCCAGTTCAATGTGGCTTGACCGTCCCCGGCGACCACCGACCAGTTGGTTGGGGAGGCAGGAGCCCCAACTGCCGACAAAATGATTTGCGTTACCTGGAATACCGAAGCCGAGGTGCTCCGTACCTTGACACTGTGCAAGCCCTTGGTTAGCGGAAAGGTCCCGGTCCACTGCCCCGCGCTGGCCACGGGTGCGTCATCCACCAGCAGCACGGCGGCGTTGTTGGTAGCACCCAGCGGAATGAGCGTAGCCTGATATTGCCCGCTCACCGGGGCAATCACGTTCCAGTTGATCCAGCCGCCGGCGGCGGTAATCTGCCCCAGCGAAGCATTTGCCGAATCTGAGATGCTGGCCGTAAACGGCGCCAGGATGCCTGGGAGAAGCACACCGTTGTCTGGCTCCGCTGGGAGCTGGCTGGCGCGGTCGTCAACGCCCTGGACAATCGGATACCGGGCGATATCCAAGAGGCCCTGCTGCGCGTAGTAGTCGCCCCAGTTCGGCCATAGCTCATAGCTGCCGAGAACGCTTACCGCCGAGCCGGCAAAGTGGAACATGTCCATGGAGTGCTCCTGGACGGAGGCCGTGCGCGCGTCTCCATACTTGGCCTCGTTCTGGACCCAGGAGCCTCCGTCATCGCCGCCCAGGGACCAACCGCCCTCGTAAGAGAGTTCCTCCAACCCAAAGGCTTTGGCCCAAGTCGCCTCGACATTTAACGTATCCTGATAGACTTCTCCGACGGGTTGGCCGGTGGCTTCGCCCCCGCCCGGCATGCCGTCCTCGAAAATGCGGTCCACGCTGGTAATTCGCACTTCGCCCAGAAAGGCCGTTTGATTCGTGTTCGCCGGGTTTGACCAGTCTCCGAACCCGCGGATGGTAATGGTATGGGTCCCCCCCGGCTGGACCGTAAAGGCCCGGGTATAGTAGTAGTCAGAAAGCGTCCAGGATACGTTGAGGGCCAGCCAAGGGTTTGCGGGGTCGTAAGCCGCGGGAATGGTATAGCCAGTCCATTGGATAAAAGTGCGAGCCGTAATGTCGTTGGTGCCATCCAGGTAAACCCGAAGGCTCTCGTTGTCGGGATTGGCGGCCCCGGCTTTGGTGCGGTTAACGGCCTTGAACGAGACCCCGAAAATCGGCGAAATGAAATTGGTCGGAAAGGTCACCGGGATCGAAACCGCGCCGTCGTCGGTGATGAACGCCATCTGACTGCCTTGGTAGGGTGGTGGAATGTCCGTTGCGCTCCCGCCATAGCAGGCAATGCCGGCAGTGCCGGAGAAGGTCCAAGGGCTCCCGCTGGGCGCCACTTGATAGCCCGGCTGTGCCAGCGAGGGCAGGCTGAAAGACGGATTGGAGATGAGCGTGGTCAGCCCGTTGCCGTTCACGGCGCCGTAGTAGGTGGCGCCGCCCCCGCCCCAAAGCCAATGGCTCACCGGGAGTGGGTCGGCGACATGGGCCTGGCCGTCGCCGTTATTGAAGTAACGGTCCGCAAAGGTGAGCGCCAGGCCGGCGGTGTCGCCGTCATTAGCGTACATCCATTCGTAGAGCGGCCGAATGTGAGTCATCATGGCGGCGTCCCCGAAGACGGACCGGAAGATGTCGCTGATGTGCATCAGGCGCAACATGATTTTTCGGTAGCGCCAAGTGTTCATGCTCAGATAGTTGCCGTTGGCATCTGTCGCCGTGGACAGACCGTCGAAGTTGAATGCCTGGAAATCGGCGTCGTTCGAGGCGACATCGGCAGCCGCCAGCGTATTGACGTTGTTGAAGTCCACGTAGTAGGGGTTTCCCCAGTTCCAGAGCTCGTCGCCCAGTTCCAGATAGACGCGCAGGTTGGCGTTCAAGGGCGGATAGACCGGGTTGCTGGTGGGCGCAGTGTACGGCTCGACACCGTCGGAGCCGTAGCAGAGCAAGTTGGCCAGATTGTAGATGTAGCTGGTCGTGTCCGCCGGCCCCGACCCGGAGGCGACGGTGGGCAGACTCAACATCAGGTCGCGCCCGGTCTCGTTGGCGAGGAGGATTTTGTGTTCCCACGAGGCGCCATTATTGGATGGGGGACCCACACCGTAATGGGCCGCGCTCACGGTGCCCAGGTTCTGGTTGAAGTAGGCCGGCGGAGTGCGTTCGGACCAGTCGCGTTGTTGGTTGGCCACATAATAGTGGCGGACCACGGTGAAATGGCTTAGGGCCTCCAGCATCTGCGGCGTGAACAACGAAGTGGTGGATTTGTAACTGGTCGAGGCATCGGGCGCCGTCGGCCTCATCAGGCGGAGGTCCGTGATGCCGGGCGGGCCGTTGGGCTGGCCATTCCGGCTCGAGTTGGCAAAGGCGAAGGCGGAAGCATTGGCGCCGTTATCAGTGGTCATGAAGGTGCCCGTGGTCAGGTTCTGCGAGGGGTCGTAACGATAGCTAAGCGAGCTATTCACCACGTTGCCATAAAGCGAAACGGTCGCGCTTCCCTGAAACGCGAACGTGATCAGCCCACGCATTAAAGGATCTAGACCCAGACCCTCGGTCAGGCTCTCCTGGAAGATGTACCCACCATCCGCCGTCGGCCAGCCGAGTGCGTCCAGATCCTGGGGGGCGGCGCCCCACGGCGATCCTCCGGGAGTCAGTCCTTGCCAAGTGTTGCGCCCCGCCCCCTTGACAATGTCCGTGAATCCCGCGGTCCAGTCCGGATCCATGGTGCCGGTATTCACCAGTGGATCGATCACTTCGTCGGGTGTGCTGGGGCTGGACCAGCGAAGTTGCGCGGCCCAGGCCCCATCGCCGTGAATCAGGATGGCCTGGACGTCGTACGCCAGGCCGGCGACAAGGGTTATCACGCCCGTGCTTTCCGTCCCGGCATAGGAGGTCTGAGCGATCACCGTGGTCCAGGTGGAACCGCCGGCTGGCCGCAGGCGCAGTATAAAGGCATCCCGGGCCAGCACCGCGAACGTGTATGCTTCGGCAAAGCGCGGGATCAACTGGCCGGTCCACTGCACTGCGAAACCGCTTGTCGGCACGGAACGAAAGGCGAGATCGCCGACCTGCCCGGCGCCGCCCGGCGGCAAGTGATTCAGGCCGAAATCAAGGCGCACGTCCCGCCGGGTGAAGCTCGGCGAACCGGCGAGATTTGTGTTGGCATAATACTGGCCCACCAGACCGGCGAGCGTGTAGCCTCCGCCTTGGGCGGCCCCGGCCGGGCGGGAGCCGAGAACGAGAAGACCGATGAATAGCACCCAGGAAACCGCTTTCATAAACTGATAGGGAATTGCTTTTTGAGGCGCGGCCGGTTCATGGACGCGGCGCGGATGAGGGAGAATTGGTATTCGCTCGCACTCATTTGGAACGCATGTTGCCAAACGCGGACGGAACGTCAAACGCCAATTGCGCCGTTCTCTTTCCGTTTCCTGCCACCGATGCCGGTTTAACCTGCTGTCCTGTCTCTGATGTTGACCGTGCCGTTTCGAGCAGATGGGTGAGAATGATTCCGGGGTTGGAAATGGCTCCCGTCAGCGGACTGATCTGCATGGACCACGGGCTGATGAGAAGAATACGGGATCATCCTGAAAGTGAGCGTTTTGAAATTCGAGCTACATTGCCAGACAGGCATATTCGTAAACGAGCTGTATGGGGTTTTGGGCTCGGCTTCTTGTCAAGTGCGCAAGATTTGCGCGCTGGGATGGCCGGGCGCGCAGATATTGCGCGGCGGGAGGCAGTTCAGCCCGTATAAGGGCCTGTTTATGAAGATGGTATGACTGGTGCTACAAAGCCTGGCAACAGCCGGTGGCGGTAATGTGCCGCACGCATGGGCTGACAGGAACAATCGAAGCAACCAGAGGAAAACAGAGGAAAGTTATGAGAAAACTAAGTCGCGTGTTGGTATCGGCCGGGGCCGCGTTTGCGCTGTGTCTCGGGGTGGGCAATCTCCTGGCTCAGGACGCCCCACCGCCGGGTGGACCGGGCGGAGGCGGAGGCGGAGGACGGAATTTCGATCCTGCGCAGTTTCAGCAGCGGATGATGGATCGGGTGAAGGAGCAGCTTGAAGTCACGGATGACACCGAATGGCAGGCCATGCAGCCGCTCGTCCAGAAAGTCATGGATGCCCGCCGGGACGCGATGAGCGGGATGGGCGGACGGGGCATGTTCGGTCGGGGCGGCCGCCAGGGTGGCGACAATGCCGCGCCGGGCGGAGGCAATCAGGGAGCCCGCCGCGGTGGGATGTTCGGCACGCCAAGCCCGGAAGCCGAGGCGTTGCAAAAGGCCATTGATGCCAAGGCGGGCAAGGCCGAGTTGAAGGCCGCGCTCGACAAATTCGTCGCCTCGCGGAAGGTGAAACAAGCCGCGCTGGAGAAGGCGCAGGACGACCTCCGCAAGGTGCTGACCCCGCGGCAGGAAGCCATCGCCACCGTCAACGGTTATCTGTGATTCCGGCAATGGAAACAGGTGTGACAGAGAAGCTGGCCGTCCGGGCCGCGGCCGAGGGCAAGACCCCGGACGCGGCGTTGTCTGCGCTGTTGGACCGCATGGTCGCCGCCCGACAGTTGTCGGCGGTGGACGCCGCCGCGCTGGTGCGTTCCAGTGCGGCCAGCGGCGTTCGCAGCGAAGAGGATGCGCTCTGCTGGCTGGCGAAGGAATACGACCTCGCCTATACCACGCTGGATGACGTCGAGCCCGACCGCCAGCTTCTCTCCCTGTTTCCTGCCCGCATCCTGCTGAAGGAGGAGTTGCTGCCGCTTCAGCGGGTCAACGGCACGGTGGAGGTGGCCACCAGCCGCCTCTTTGCCACGCAGGGCCTGGACACCCTGAAAACGCTGACGGGCTTGACCCTCAAGCCCGTGCTGGCTTCCACCGAGGCCATCCAACGGGAAATCAAGCGGCGCCTGGGTATCGGCGCCGACACCATCGGCACCCTGGGCGAGGAGTCGGCCCTGCAGGTGGTGGACGAAAATGCCGAGGAGTCCAACGACCTCGACAACGCGGCCGAAGACGCCTCCATCATCCGGTTCGTGAATCAGGTGGTCCGGGACGCGATCGAGCTGCGGGCTTCGGACATCCACCTGGAACCCTTCGAGGATGAGTTCCGCATCCGCTACCGCATTGACGGCGTGTTGCAGGAGGTGCCGGTGCCGGCCCAGATCAAACGCTTCCAGCCGGCCATCGTCTCCCGCGTCAAGATTCTCAGCCACCTCAACATCGCCGAAAAACGTCTGCCCCAGGACGGCCGCATCAAGATCCGCATTGACGACGCCGAGGTGGACATCCGCGTGTCCGTGATTCCGATGCTCCACGGCGAAGCCGTGGTGATGCGCCTGCTGCGGCAAAACGCCACCCTCCGCGGCATGCGGGAGCTGGGCATGGACGGCCGCGAACTCGAGTGCTTCGAGCGCGTCCTGCAAATGCCCCACGGCATCATCCTCGTCACCGGACCGACGGGCAGCGGCAAAACCTCGACGCTCTATACGGCCCTCAACACCATCAACGATGCGGTCCGCAAGATCATCACGATTGAGGACCCGGTAGAATACCAGCTCAAGGGCGTCAATCAGATTCAAGTTTCCGAAAAGGCCGGGCTTACTTTCGCCCGCGGTCTGCGCTCGATCCTGCGCCACGACCCCGATGTGATTCTGATCGGCGAAATTCGCGATCACGAAACCGCGCAGATCGCCGTCCAGGCCTCGCTCACCGGCCATCTCGTCTTTTCCACGCTCCACACCAATGACGCTCCCGGGGCGCTCACCCGCCTGGTGGACATGGGCATCGAACCCTACCTGGTCGCCTCCTCGCTGGAAGCCGTGCTGGCCCAGCGACTCGTGCGCGTCCTCTGCCCGCATTGCAAGCAGGTGGACACTTCACCTGCCGCCTTCGCCTTCAAGCAAACCGTGGGCATCCCGGCCAACACGCCCATCTACCGCTCGGTCGGCTGCCGCGAGTGCCGCAACACCGGCTTCTACGGCCGGCACGCGATCTTCGAGTGGATGGATTCCGACAACGAGACGCGCGCCCTGATCTTGAAAAACGCCTCGAGCGACGTCATCCGTGACGCGGCGCGGCGCGCCGGCATGCGCACCCTCGCCGAGGACGGCTGGCGGCTGGTTCGCATGGGCATCACCACCGTGGAAGAAGTGCTGAGCGTGACCACGGCCAAGGAAGTGGCCCAGACCACGAAGATCAAGGCCGAGCCGGAGGACGGCGCCGAGAAACCGGTGGCCGCACCCGCCGTTGCCGTAAAGCGTTCGTAATTCTGACCCGCCATGCCCCGTTTCCAATATAAAGCCCTTAAGGCCGATGGCGGCCTGGACCAAGGCCAGCTTGAGGCCGCTGGCCGGCCGGAGGCGTTGCGGCAGATCGAGAGCCTGGGGTTGCGGCCGGTGAACCTCGTGGAGCAGGCCGCCGCCGGCGCCGACGACGGCAAGCTATCCTTTTCCCTGGGTTCATTGTCCCTGGGCGGTCGTTCCGAGAAGGTGTCCGCGCGGGAACTCGAGAGTTTCACCCGGTTGCTGTCGAGCCTGCTGGCGGCCGGCGTGCCGCTGAGCCGCGCCCTGGTCATCCTCTACAGGGAAGCCAGCGCGCCGGCCGCCGCGGCGAAATGGAAGGAGATTCATGGTCTGGTCGTGGACGGCATGTCGCTGGCGGACGCCATGGCGCAGTCGCCCAAGACTTTCCCGCGCGTCTATGTGGCCATGGTGCAGGCGGGCGAAACGGGTGGTTTCCTTGATGTCGTGCTGGGCCAGATCGCGGATTTCCAGGCGCGGGAGAAGGATCTGAAATCCAAGGTGATGACCGCGATGCTCTACCCGACCATCCTGTTGGTCCTGGCACTGGGCGTGGTGATTTTTCTGCTGACGTTCTTCATTCCCCGGTTCCAGAGCGTGTTCGCCGGGTTTGGCGCGAGCTTGCCGATGGCGACGCAGATCGTCGTCGGGTTGAGCGAGGTGGTTCGCCGTTACGGTCTGTTTGTGGCGGCGGCGGCGGTCGTGGCGGTTTTCCTGGTGCGAAACTGGTTCACCTCGGAGAAGGGAAGGCGGACCTGGGAAGGGTTGATTCTGCGCGCGCCGCTCGTCGGGCCGCTGGTGGCGCAGTTCGCCATGTCCCGGTTCTGCCGGATGCTGGGCACGCTGCTGGGCGCGGGCGTGCCGCTGGTGCAGGGCTTGAATGTGGCCCGGAAATCCATCGGCAACCAGGTGCTCGTGGATGCCGTGACCAACTCGATCGAGCGGGTCCAGCAGGGCGGGCAGTTGGGGGCCAGCCTGGCGGACTGCAAAGGGTTGTTCACCGGCTCGGTGCTCGAAATGATTTCGGTGGCGGAGGAAAGCGGCCGGCTCGATGCCGAGTTGGTGCGCATCGCCAACGTGACCGAGGTGGACCTGGACCGGGAGCTGAAGACGGCGGTGTCGTTTGCCGAACCGTTGATGCTCTTCCTGATCGCCGGTTTCATCGGCACCATTTTCATCAGCATGGTGCTGCCGATCTTTACGCTGCAAGAACACATCAAATAACTCCAAAGCGAGGTTGAGAGTATGAACTGCAAATCCCATCAAACCATCCGCAACGGGCGTCGCGCGCCGCAGGGCTTCACGCTCATCGAACTGCTGCTGGTGCTCGTAATCTTGGGCATTCTGGCCGGCATTGTCGTGCCCAAGTTCGCCGGGACGGGCGAACGGGCCCGCCAGACCGCGGCGAAAACCCAGATCGCCGCGTTTAGCACGGCGCTCGATGTCTTCGAGGTGGACAACGGCTATTATCCCAAGGGCAAAAACGGACTGTTCGACCTGGTCCAGCAGCCGCGCGACGCGCAGAACTGGCACGGGCCTTACATCAAGGAAGTTCCCAAGGATCCCTGGAACAACGACTACATTTACGAATGTCCCGGCCGGCATAACCCGACCTCCTACGATCTGAGTTCCATGGGCTTCGATGGGCGCTCGGGCACCGAGGACGACATTGCCAACTGGACGCAGAAGCGGTGAGGGCCCCGGCCGGAGAAGCCCGACGGGCGCTTCCTCCTGCTGCTCCACCGAACTGACCGCCACGCTAAAACCACCATGACCTTCACCAGCCGCCATCAGGCAAGCAGGGCGATCCGGGTCGCGCCGGCGCGGGCGTTTACGCTCGTCGAGCTGCTGATGGTGATGGCGCTGCTCACGGTGGTGCTGGGCATCGCGGCGCCATCGCTGGGCAATTTCTTTCGCGCCCGCTCGCTCGATTCCGAGGCGCAACGGTTGCTGGGCCTTACGCGCGCGGGCCAGAGCCGCGCGGTTTCGGAAGGGTTGCCGATGATCCTCTGGCTGGACGCCCCGCAGCGCCGCTATGGTTTGGCGGCCGAACCGACCTATGAGGATCAGGATCCCCGGGCGCTCGAGTTCGAGTTGAGCAAGGATGTGAACATGGCGGTGCCGAACCTTACCACCCGCACCAACGCCAATGCAGGCGTCAATCCGATCACCGGGCGCAGCGTGGCGCGGCCCGTGGTCAACCTCCGGAACGAGCGCGGCAATCTGCCCCAAATCCGCTTCCTCCCGGACGGCAGCATCGGCGACACCAGCCCGCAGTCGGTGCAACTGGCCGACCAGGACGGGCGGCAGGTGTCCGTGGCCCAATCGGTCAACCGGATGAATTATGAAATTCAATCCCCGCTCGCCAACCCGGCCGCCCGGTAGGCCCGGCCGGCGGGAGCGGGCGCAAGCCGGCTTCACGCTTGCCGAGGTGCTGGCGGCCTTGTTGTTCATGGCCATCGTCATCCCGGTGGCGATGCAGGGACTGCAGGTGGCCAGCCGCGCCGGCGTGGTGGCGGTGCGCAAGGCCGAGGCGGCGCGCGTGGCCGACCGTTTGCTGAACGAGAGCATTGTCACCACGAACTGGAACCAGTCCATGCAGAGCGGCGTCGTGATCGAGGATGACCGGAGCTACCGTTGGTCGCTGCGCAGCGAACAATGGAATCAAGCGTTGACGAACCAGACGTTGACCAGTTCATCGGGCATGGGCGTGGCAATCGCGAGCCAGCCCACCGTTGACCAGTCCACCGCCAACCAGGTGACGATGAACCTGCTCACCGTCGAAGTGACCTATGTGGTCCAGAGCCAGGAGTTCAGCGTCCGCGAGAGCACCCTCGTTAACCCGCAGACGGCCCAATGAGAACCGCGCCCCCATCCACCGGGCGCGGCCGCCGCGCCTTCACGCTGCTCGAACTGCTGCTGGCCACGGCGATCTTCGCCATCGTGCTGGTGGCGATCAACACGGTGTTTTACAGCGCCCTGCGTTTGCGCGATCGCACTACCGCGGCCGTCGCGGCCGAGCTGCCGGTCAACCAGGCCATGGCCGTCCTGCGTCGCGACCTGGTGGGGGCGATGCCCCCCGACGGAGGGCTCATCGGCGATTTCAAGAGCGGCACCGGGAGCAGCAGCGTGGCCAACCGGAACAGCAGCAGCGGCAGCACTACCGGCGCCGCGATGGCGCAGCCCAGCACGTTGAGCGCCGCCGACGTTGGCAGCCTGGATTTCTTCACCACCGGCGGCGCCCTCAGTGACACCGAGCCGTTCGGGGACGTGCAGGAGGTCAATTACCGACTGGTGGCGCCGGCGGATCCCTTGCACGCCTTGGGCAAGGACCTCACGCGCACCGTCAACCGCAATCTGCTCGCGGTCAGCACGCCGGCCTCGCAGTCCCAGCGCCTGCTGGGCAACATCGCCCGGTTCGAATTTCTTTTCTACGACGGCACGCAATGGCGCAACTCCTGGGACACGAGCAACGGGGACACCAACCTGCCGCTGGCCGTTCGCGTGCGCCTCCTGCTCGCCAGCGAAAACCCCGGACCCAACGATGTCAACCGCCAGCCGATGGAACTGCTGGTCCCGCTGGTGATCCAGTCCACCACCAACACCACCTCGACCACCAATTCATGAAGACCGGCCGTTCCCCCCGCCCGTCCCAGGATGGTTCCGTCCTGGTCATTGTGCTGTGGATCGCCCTCGGGCTGGTCATCATCGCGCTCTACTTTGCCAATTCGATGTCGTTCGAACTCCGCGCCTCGGACAACCGCGTGGCCGCCATGGCCGCCGATCAGGCGATTGAGGGCGCCGCCCACTATGTTAGCGCCATGCTGACCCTCCGGGCGACCAATGGCCTCGTGCCTGATGTGACCACCTACTACTGCGAGGCAGTGCCGGTGGGGGAAGCCCATTTCTGGCTCATTGGCCGGGCGGGGCCGACCAATCAAGTTCAACCCGACCAGGTTTTCTTCGGCCTGGTGGACGAGGGCGGCAAGCTCAACCTCAACTCGGCGACCGCTTCCATGATCGGCATGATCACCAACATGTCCGCCGAACTGGCCGCGAACATCGTGGACTGGCGCAACACCAACGGCACCGCCTCCGCCAATGGTGACGGGCCCACCGTCTATTTGCAGATGAATCCGTCCTACTTGTGCAAGAACGCCCCTTATGAAACCGTTGGGGAACTCCGGCTCATTTATGGCATGGACCTGTCCACCTTGTTTGGCGAGGACCTCAACCTCAACGGCGCCCTCGACCCCAGTGAAGTGGACACCAACCGCAACAACCAGCTCGACTCCGGCCTGCTGGAGTATTTCACGGTGTATAGCCGCGAGCCCAACACGCAGGCGGACGGCACCGCCCGCGTGAACATCTCGAGTCTGGATAGCGCCGCCATCGGCAGTCTTGCCGGGCTCATACAGACGAACATCAGCGCCGCGATGGCCACCAGTTTTCGGACCGCCTTTGCACCACCCGTTACCCCCCCTCCGCGTCCCGGTCAGCCCCCGCCTCCGCCGCCGACGAATGCGACGTTTGCCAGTCCGCTGAACTTCTTCATCCAATGCAGCGGGAGGATCAACATGACGGCCGATCAGTTTGCGCTGATCGCCGGCGCGATCACGGTGACGAACGGCAGTTACCTCACGGGGCGGATCAACGTCAACACCGCCAGCGCCGCCGTGCTGAACTGCCTGCCGGGCATGACCTCGGACACCGTGCAGCAACTACTCAACTACCGCCAAAGCAACCCGAACACCCTGACTTCGATCGCCTGGGTGCGCGACGCCCTCAGCGGGAGCACTTCGGCCCTGACCACGCTCGCGGAGGGCGATTACATCACCACGCAAAGTTACCAGTTTTCCGCCGATGTGGCGGCGCTTGGCCCGTATGCGCGAGGTTACCGGCGGGTCAAGTTTGTGTTCGACACCAGCACCGGTACGCCCCAAATCATCTATCGGCAGGACCTGAGCCAGCTCGGCTGGGCGCTCGGCCGATATGTTCGCCAGACCTGGGTGACAAAGGATACGCGATGATCAATCTGCGGAAAATCGGTCCGTTCAAACCGAAACGCCTCACGAGCCTGCTCGGCCTGGCGCTGGACGGCAGTCGTCTCGACGGCGTGGTGCTCCGGCGCGTCAACGGCTCGGTCCAGGTCCAACAGACCTTGTCCGTGACCCTCTCGCTCGATCCGCTCACGGGCGATCCGGAACTGGTGGGCCGGGAGATTCGCAACCACCTCACCGCCGCCGGCGTGCGTGAACGGCACTGCGTTGTGTGCCTGCCGTTGAAATGGGCCCTCGTCACGCACACCACGCTGCCGGCGGAACTGCCCGAGGCCGAGGTGCCGGGGTTGCTCCAGATCGAAGCGGAACGCGGCTTCCCGTGCGATGTGGCAACCCTGATGTTGACCACCTCGCGCTTCCAGGTGCCGGGCAGCCCCGCCCACGTGACCTTGCTCGGTGTCCCCCGGAACCAGGTCGAACCCCTCGATCGGGTGCTCCGCGCCGCGCAACTCCGCCCCCTCAGCTTTTCCCTCGGCCTGTGCGCCCTGCAACCCGCCAACACCGAGGCGGCGAACGGCGTCCTGGCCCTGACCATTGGCGAGAGCTACGTGGGGCTCCAGGTCACGGGCGGCGGCGGCCTGGCGGCCCTGCGCAGCCTGGAAGGGGCGGTTGAAACGGAGGGTAGCACGCGGGTGGTGCATGCGGATCTGGTGGCCCGCGAGGTGCGGATCACGCTCGGGCAGTTGCCCGAGCAGTTCCGTTCCACCCTCCGCCGGGTGCGCATCTTCGGTCCGCGCGAGCTGGCGGAGAGCCTGGCGGACGAAGTCGAGTTGCGGCTGCAGCCGCTGGGCATGTCGGTCGAGGTGGTGACCGGTTATCCGGCGGGCGAGTTTGGCGTCACGTTGCCGGCGGGCACGGCGGTTTCGCCGGCCTTCAGCCTGGCTGCGGCGCGCCTGGTGGACCGGCCGGCGCAATTCGAGTTCCTGCCACCGCGCATCACGGCCTGGCAACGATTGGTCGCACGCTATTCGTCCGGCACCCTGCAGCGTGTCGGCGTGTCGGCGGGCGCCGCCGCGGCGCTGGTCGTGGGCTTGTTCGGCTTCCAGCAGGTGCAAATCTGGCGGTTCAACTCCCATTGGGCCAGGATTTCGCCGCAGGTGCATGAAATCGAAGACGCCCAGCAGCACATCCGCCAGTTCCGCTCCTGGACCGATCACGCGCGAACGCTGCGCAGCCTCACCGTGCTCCGGCAGTTGACCCAGGCGTTCCCGGAGGACGGGTCCGTCACCGCCAAGACGATCGAAATTCGCGAGGAGGCCGCCGTGCGCTGCACCGGCACGGCCAGCGACCAGGCAGCCCTGCTCCGGGTGGTGGACAAACTGCGGGCCGCGTCCCATGTCAACGATCCCCACGTGGACCTGATCAGCGGCAAACCCCCGATGCAGTTCACGTTCGACTTTCACTGGAGCGAGGGAGGCAGCAATGAAAATTAAAAACCGCCAGCAACTGCTCCTGATCGTCGCCGCCGCCGTCGTGGGCGTGTTCATCGCCGACAAAATTGTCTTCACGCCGCTGACGAACGCCTGGAAGGCCAGGTCCGAGCGGATTGCCGACCTGCGCAATCGTGTGACCAAGGGCGAGGATCTGCTCAAGCTGGGGCAGGACTACCGTTCCCGCTGGAATCACATGCAGACCAACACGCTGCCCAGCACGCCTTCCTTGGCGGAGCAGCAACTGCTTAAAGCCGTCAACGGCTGGGCCCAGGACAGCCGGATCACCCTGACCTCCGAATCGCCGCAGCAGAAACGCGACGCGGACGATTACCTGACCCTCCAGTGCCGGGTCGAGGCCACCGGCAATCTCGATGCCGTCGCCCGTTTTCTTTACGCCATCGAACACGACCCGCTGGCCGTCCGGATCGATACCGTCGAGCTTAGCTCGCGTGACACGACCGGCCAGCAACTCAACCTCGGCCTCCAACTCAGCGGACTGATCCTCAATCCGCCCTCCCAATGAACTCGATGTCAGCCAACCCCCAAGGCAATATGGACCGTGGCGCGCACGCCCTGTCGGTGGGATGGCTCGCGCCGGGCCGGGCGATGATGATCTCCGCTGCGATCCTTTTCGCATGCACGGTCATGGTCACCGCCCAGGAACCGGCCCCCGCGCCCGAGCCCGGCACGAACGCGCCACCCCGCACCGCCACGAATGCCGTCCCCGACGTGGTGACGAACGTCCCGCCTGAGCCCGCCACCACCACCGCGCCCGAACCTCCCGACCGTGCGCCAGGCGAACCGGCAGAGGCGACGGCCGCGGCCGCCACTAATGCGCCCGCCAACCCCGGTGCGCCCAACGCGCGCGACACGCGGACGATGCCCGCCGTGCCGGGTGCAAAGGAGGACGCCGCCCCGCGACAAACTAATGCCACGTCGCGGCCCCGCCCCGCGGCCCCGCGTGAACGAGCCCCCGGAACGGCCGCCGCCGGGCCGGCTCCGGTCAGTTTCGATTCCTTCAAGCTCGTCGTTGATCGCAACATCTTCGACCCCAATCGCACGCGCCGCGGCAGCTTTGGCTCCGTCCGGCCGCCACGCGCAGTGGATTCCTTCTCGCTGGTGGGAACGATGTCTTATGGCAAGGGGACCTTCGCCTTTTTCGACGGCAGCAGCGCGGAGTATCGCAAGGCGCTCAAGACCTCCGGCAAGATTGCCGACTACAAGCTGACCGAAATTGCCGACCGGCGCGTCAAGCTGGCCAGCGGGACCAACATTGTGGAGATGACCGTGGGCACGCAGTTGCGGCGCGAGGAGGAGGGTGCGTGGACTTTCGTTGCCCAGGCCGGTTCTTACAGCAGCGGAGGCGGCCCCGATCGGTCTGGCGGTCCGGGCGGTCCCGGTCGTCGTCCGGGCGGCTTTGGCGATTTTGGTGGCAACCAGGCCTCGAGTGGATCCTCCGCCGGTACCGGAACCCCTGACCCCGATGTACTCAAGAGATTGATGGAACGACGTGCCAAGGAAATGAACCCATGAAAACAACCCATGCTCTCCTCCTGCTGGCGGCCTTTGCCGCCGGTCTTACCCTCCGGGCCGCGGAGACCAATGCTGCCATCACTGCCGTGGTGACCAACGCCCCGCCAGCGGCCACGGCCTATGGCGTGCCGCCCACGGCGGCGGCCACCAACGCCCCGCCGGCCGCCGGCGCCGCCACCAACACCCCCGCCGTCGCGCCGCCCGACGGCGCGCTAACCAATGCCCCGCCCGACACCGGCGACACCAACGCGCCGGAGCCCACGCTCACGGACGACGGCAAACTGCGCCTCAACCTCCGCAATGCCCCGCTCGAACTGGTCCTGAATTACCTGAGCGACGCCGCCGGCTTCGTCATTAACCTCCAAACGCCTGTCAGCGGCCGGGTGGACATGTGGAGCAAAGAGCCGGTCACCAAGGATGAAGTGGTGGACTTGCTGAACAGCGCGCTGAGTCGCAATGGCTATTCGCTTATCCGCAATGGCCGCATCCTGACGATCTTCGCGCGCGACACGGTCAAGAGCCAGGGTGACCTGCCCGTCCGCAGCAACCGCAAACTCGAGGACATCCCGAAGAACGACGAGGTCGTGACCGAGATCATCCCCGTGCGCCACGCCACCGCTTCCCAGTTGGTCAAGGACCTGGAACAGTTGCTGCCCACCACCTCGACCATGACGGCCAACGAAAGCGCCAACGCGCTGGTTCTCACGGACACCCAGGCGGACATTCATCGGGTGGTTGAGATCGTCACCGCGCTGGACGGCTCGATCTCGAGCGTGTCCGCGCTGCGCGTTTTTCCGCTGCAATATGCGGACTCGAAGGACTTGGCGTCCATCGTTAAGGATTTGTTCGCCACGACGAGCACCGGCAACAACGCCGGCGGCGGCGGCCGGGGACAGTTCTTCAACATGATGCGCGGTGGCTTTCCTGGCATGCCGGGCGGCAACACCGGTTCGAGCACCGGCGGCGGGGCCAATACGAAGGTCGTGGCCGTCGCGGACGAGCGCTCGAACTCGCTCGTCGTCAGCGCGCCCCAGGACCTCATGGCCACCATCGCCGACATGGTGAAGGAGATTGACCAGCCGGTCAGCGACATCACCGAACTGCGGGTCTTCCATCTGGTCAACGCCGACCCCAGCGAGGTGGCGAGCCAGTTCACCCTGCTCTTCCCCGATCCCACGCAAAGCAGCCAGCAGAACCAGAACCAGCGATTCCGGATGGGCGGTCCGGGCGGCTTCATGAACCAGGCCACCGCCAACAGCAGCGAGCGCGAGAAGAAACAAGGCCGCGTGCTGGCGGTGCCCGATCCGCGCACCTCTTCGATCATCGTGAGCGCCGCGAGCACGCTGATGCCGCAGATCGCCGAGATGATCAAACGGCTCGATGAAAGCCCGGGCCGGAAGGAGAAGGTGTTCGTTTACAATTTTGAGAACATGGATCCGCAGGATGTGCAGCAAATCCTCCAGGACTTGTTCAACCGGAACAGCACCATGCGCACCAGCACCAGCAGCCGGAACTCGATGCTTAACAACAACCCGCTGACCACCCGGGAGACGCAGAACACGCAATCCACCAGCTCGTCCACCACCTCCGGCTTCGGCAGCAGCAGCGGGCGCGGGGGAGGCTTCTGAGACCCCCACTCCCCGCTTGCAGCATCATGACAACCAGCAAACAAGGTTATACAATGAATAAACAGCATACATGGTTGGGCTCCTGGCTGGTCCTCTTGGGACTCTGCCTGAGCCTGGCAACCCAGCTTCAGGCCCAGCGTGGCGGTGGCGGTGGCGGCGCTGGTGGCAGCAGCGGCAGCAGCACCGCCACCCGCACCTACCCGAACAACGGCCAGGTCGGGGACGCCTACTTCTCGATTGATCCGGAATCCCGCCGGGTCGTCGTCATCAGCGACGAGGTCACACTCGAGAGCGTCCGCTCCGTGTTGACGAACCTGGACAAGCCCAAGCCGCAGGTGCTCATCAAGGTCGTCTTCCTCCAGGTGAGCCGCAACACCGGCCTGGACCTCGGGGTGGAGGGCGCTTACACGGGGAACATGGGCGGAGGCAACACCGGCCAGGTGGCGCAGATCTTCGGGTTGGCGGGCCTGAACTCCAGTTCAAATTCCGTCAACTCGTTCGGCATGCCCATCCAGAGCTTCCAAAACATCACGCCGATGACCGCCTCGGGCGCGGGCTTGTACCAAATCCTGGGGGCGGACTATCAGGTGACGTTGCGCGCCATTGCCCAGGCGGGAAGCGCGAAGATTCTGTCGCGCGCCTCCATCATGGCCCGGAACAACCAACCCGCCACCGTCACCGTCGGCCAGGAGGTTCCCCTGATCACCAGCACTTCCTATAGCTCGCTGACCGGCTTGCCCATCAGCAGCTATACGTATCAGAACGTCGGCGTCATCTTGAAGGTAACGCCCTTTATCACGGCCGACGGACTGGTCGAAATGATCCTGCAACCCCAGGTATCGTCCATTGACCAAACCGGCGGCATTCCCGTGGGGAACGGCATTAACGCCCCCGTCATTGATGTGACTTCCGCGGACACGGTGGTGGTGACTCCCGACCGGCAGACCATCGTCATTGGCGGTTTGATCCAGGACCAAAAGACGAAGTCGGAGAGCAAAATTCCGCTGTTGGGCGACATCCCCGGTCTGGGGGCGCTCTTCCGGCACAAGATCATTACCTCCTCCACCAGCGAACTGATCATTTTTCTCACGCCGCATATCGTGCAGGCGCCAACGCAACTGGCGGCGCTGTCGGAGAGCGAACGGCAGAAGTCCAAGGCGACCCAGGGGCTGAGCGAGAAGGAACTCGACCAGTTCCTCGACAACCTGCCGAAGAAGCCAAAATCAAAGAAGACCCCCAAATAGCCGCCGGGAGATTGTTTTTCAACACTGCCTATGACCCACCGCCGCCTGCTGGTCTGTGGATGCTTGCTGGCCGCCTGGACGGTGGTGCTCGGCTGGCAGGTGGCCGAACACGCGCGGGTGAGCCGGACGTCCCGGGCGGCCCTGATCAACCGGGCCAAGGACATCTCCGGCACCCTCGGCATCGTGATCCGCTCGCAACGACGCTTCGGCGGCCTGGTGTCGAAGGAGCGTCTCGAGTCGGCCCTCAACGACCTGGTCAAACAGGGTGAGCTCTCGGGCGTCGCCCTGCTCAACGCCTCCGACGAGGTCGTGGCCTCCGCCGGCGAGAATTTCGAGCCGCCGCCGCGCTCGGTCCTCCGCACCGGCGCGGTTTGGGAACGGCAAAATGTCACGCTCATGAACCTGGTGGATCTGGGCACCAACGTCACCGCCGATCTTGAAGGCACGAACCCGCCCATCGTTCTCCCCACGCGTGACATGTTTCCGCACTTCGACACGAACCGTCCCCCGGGACCGCCGCGCGGCTTTGAACGACCGCCCGGCGACGACGACGGCCCGCGGGAGCGCTCGCGGCCGCCGCCCAACGAACGGGAGTTCGGTCGTCCGCGCTTTGTCCGCCCGTTCTGGATGAGCGAGGATGAGTACAAGACGGTGATTCAAAAACAGGGGGTGCATAGTTTCGTCCTGGCGATGTCCACGGCTTCCCTGCGCGCGCTGACCAGCCAGGACCTGTGGCTGCGCTGCCTCGTGGTGCTGCTGGCCAGCATCTCCGCGATCGGCGTCGGCGTGGCCTGGCGCAACCTCGACCGTTCGTCCGATCTCCAGCTCCGGCTCGTGCGGGCGAGCGAACTCGCCACCCATTTGCGCGAACTGAACCTGGCCGCCGCCGGTCTGGCGCATGAAACCCGCAACCCGCTCAACATCATTCGCGGATTTGCCCAGATGATCTCCCGTTCCGCCGACGCCCCGCCGGAAGTGCGGACGCGGGCGAGCGAGATTCTGGAGGAAACCGACCGGGTGACGGCGCAGTTGAACGAATTCATCAACTACTCCCGCCCGCGCGAGGTCCGGCGCGCGGCGCTCTCGATCGAAACCGTCGCCGCCGACGTGGCCCGCGCCCTCGGGTGCGATCTGGAGGACAAACACGCCCACCTGCAGATCAAGGCCGAGCATGTTCAGGTGGAAGCCGACGAGGCGCTGCTCCGGCAGGCGGTGTTCAACCTGCTGATGAACGCGATCCAGGCCGTGGAGCCCGGCGGGGAAATCCAGGTTCTGGCGACGAAGACCGGCCCGGCGGAGGCGCAACTGGAAATCCGCGACAACGGTCCCGGCGTGCCCCCGGAGCGGCGGGAGGAAGTTTTCAAACCCTACTTTACCACGCAGAAGAAGGGCGCGGGACTGGGCCTGGCCGTCGTGCAGCAAATCGTGCTGGCCCACGGCTGGGAGATTCACTGCCTCCCCAACGAACCCCGCGGCGCGATCTTCCGCATCACGCATCTCAAACTGCGCGCTTGATCCGCCCGTGACGTTCTTCCAATTTGCCGCATGAGCTCAACCGGTCCTCGCATTCTGATCGTGGACGACGATGCCGGCCAGCGCAGCCTGCTCGACTCGTTCCTGCGGGGCCAGGGCTTCGACACGGTGCCGGTGGAATCCGGCACGCGGGCGCTCGAGGTGCTTCGGGGCGGCGGCATGGCCATGATGATTTCCGACGTCCGCATGCCGGGCATCTCCGGTCTGGAGACGCTGCGACAGGCGCGCAAGGAGCAAATCCCCATCCCTGTCCTGCTCGTCACCGCCTACGCCGACATCCGCGAGGCCGTCGGCGCGATGCGCGACGGCGTGGTCAATTACCTCACCAAACCGATTGACCTCGACGAACTGCTGGCGTCGGTGCGCCAGGCCACCGGCCTGACCGCAGCCGGTCCGTTGCGGTTCAGCGCCGACAAACAACTGCCCGAGCACATCGTCGCCCGCAGCCCGCTCATGCAAGCGGTGTTTCGCGACGTATCGCTCGTCGCAGCCTCGGAGAGTCGCATCCTCATTACCGGGGAAAGTGGCGTGGGCAAGGAAGTGGTCGCCGATGTCGTGCACGCCTGGAGCGCGCGGGCTGCCGGGTTGCTGGTGAAAGTGAACTGCGCCGCCATCCCGGAGAACTTGCTCGAAAGCGAATTGTTCGGGCACGAAAAGGGCGCCTACACCGGCGCCACCAGCCAGCGGATCGGCCGGTTTGAGCAGGCCAACCGGGGCACGATTTTCCTCGATGAAATTGCCGAGCTGACGCCGCCCTTGCAGGCCAAGCTGCTGCGCGTCACCCAAAACGGCTGCTTCCATCGCCTCGGCTCCAACCAGGAGTTTCAAACGGACACGCGGATTCTGGCGGCGACCAATCGCAACCTGGAGGAGGAGGTCAAGGCCCGCCGTTTCCGCGAGGATCTGTTCTACCGGCTCAACGTGATCGAGTTGAACGTGCCGCCGCTGCGCGAGCGGCCCGAGGATATTCTGCCGCTGGCGAACTCGTTCCTGGCCGAGTTCACGAAAGGGCGCGCCCGGCTCTCCGCCGCGACGATGGCGGGTCTCGGCCACTACGCCTGGCCGGGGAACGTCCGGGAGCTGCGCAACGCGATGGAGCGCGCCGTGCTGCTTTCCCAGGGCGAACTAATCCTCCCCGAGCACCTGCCCGCGCGGTTGCGCGTCGCCACCGGCTCTGCGCTGGCGCCCGGCCCGACCACGGACGATCCGGCCCTGGAGGAGGTCGAACGCGAGGCCATTTTGCAGGCCTTGCGCAAGCACGACTTCAACCGCACCGAAACCGCCAGGGCGCTCGGGATCAGCCGGCGGGCGCTCACCTACAAGCTCCAGCACTTTCGCGAGGCCGGCATCGCAGTGGACATGGACTGAGCACGGCCCGGCTCGATGCCAGCCGGTGTGTCGGCGTGGCGAGTCAGTGACCTGCTGCTGGGAACGCATCCGCGACCCGTTTTGAGCGTCGTGTTTGAGCGGTTCGCAAGCGCGCTCACCCAGCAACCTGCTGACCGGCGCGCCGGCCTTGACAGAAGTGCGATCTACTGATTCTGTAGATTCATGGAAAAGACGGTCACGTTACATGTCTCGGCCCAGGGGCAAACCACCCTGCCAATCCAGTGGCGGCGGAAGCATGGGATGCTCGCCGGCGGCGCCATCAAAGTCTCACTGCCGGGAGATCCGGAAGGCAGCCTGCTGTTGACCCCGATCCGGGAGAACCGGCCCAAGGTGCGCCTGGTCAAGCGCAAAGGGTTCCTGGTGGCCATGTCGGACCGGAGGATCTCGACGGCTGAGACCCTTGCCGCCTGCCGGCAGTTCCCATGAGCGCCTGTCTGCTCGACATTTCCACGCTACTGGCCTGGCTATGGCCGAATCACGAGGCCCACGACCTGGTCACGGCCTGGCAGAAGGGCAAGGTGGTGGCGATCTGCCCGCTGACGGAACTCGGGTTCCTGCGGATCTCGACACAGGCGAACTTCGGTGCCACGCCGGACCAAGCCCGGCGGATGCTGGATGCCTGGCGGAAGGTCCGGAAGCCGGTCTTTATCCCGTGCGACATGTCGGCGCTGGACGGCGGTGAGCCGTGGTCGGGAAATGTCACCACGGACTTCTACCTCGCCGATCTCGCTGCCAGGCATGACATGCTTTGGGCCACGCTCGACGAGCACAGCATGCACTCCAACGCTGAGGTCATTCGTTAAGGCGTACCCGTGCCTCGACCGCACCGAAACCGCCAGGGCGCTCGGGATCAGCCGGCGGGCGCTCACCTACAAGCTCCAGCACTTTCGCGAGGACGGCATCGCAGTGGACATGGACTGAGCGCCGCCTGCCACCGCGTCATTCTTATTGGAACAGCAGCGGCGCCAGATCGGCCAGGTAGCCGCGCCAGACCGGCCAACTGTGGTTGCCCTCGGTCAGGTGCCATTCATACCGGATGTTTTTCTCCTTCAGCAGCGCGACAAATTCCTCGTTTCGCTGGCGCAGAAAATCATCCTTGCCGACGCCAATCCACAGCAACTTGAGTTTCGCGTTGGCCGCATCCGGGTCACTCAGGGCATTGACCACCGCCTCGCGCGCGGGCGCGGCGGCACTGAAACCGCCGATCCACGCAAAACGGTCGAGGTGGTTGAGCCCGATGCGCAGCGACTGCTCGCCGCCCATGCTCAAGCCCACCAGGGCGCGGTCCGCCGCCGCGGTCTTAACGCGGTAATTGGCCTCGATGAACGGCATCACGTCCTCGAGCAGATCGCGTTGGAAAAGTGTCGTGTTGTCCTGATAGCCGGCCCCGCCGCCCCGGCCCACCGCCGCGTGGCCGTCCATCATCACGACCACCATCGGCTTTGCGCGGCCTTGGGCGATCAGATTGTCGAGAATCCAGTGCGCCTTGCCGTGGACGACCCAGGTGGCCTGGTTGTCGCCGGAGCCGTGTTGCAGATAGAGCGTGGGAAATTTGGCCGGCGCTTGGGCGTCGTATCCGGGCGGGGTGTACACGGCCAGGTCGCGCAGGCGGCCCAGGGCCTTGGAACGGTAGGTATGCTCATGCACAACCCCATGCGGTACGTCCTGGAACTCCGTCAACAGCGGCGGCTGACCGGGCACTTGCAGGATGCTGGTGCGCGGTTCGCGCATCGGTTTGATTGCCGGATTGCCTGGATCAATCATCGTCAATCCGTCCACCTGGAAGCTGTATTCCCACACGCCGGCCGGCACCGGTCCCACCGTGACGGTCCACACGCCATTGGTGCCCGCCGTCATGGGCGCCCGGCCGTCCGGCCATTGGCCGAGCACGATGACTTCGGTTGCCTTTTGCGCCCGCAGCCGGAAGGTCACGCGCTGGTCAGCGAGCAGTTCCGGTGACCGCACGGGGGCATTGCCGGGCGAGCGGCGCGGCGGCGGGGCATTCGTGGACGCCAGCGCAGCCGGGGTCTGCGCGTTCAGTCCGGAAAGTGTGGAACTGAAGAACGTGAGCAAAAGGAATGGGAGCGACTTCATGTGGCCGATTGTTAGCGCAGGCCTCCGGGGGCGCAACCACAGAAGCATGGCTTCGCAGTGGACGCGGCGGGGCAATGCGGCGCTTATCGGCTGACCGGTTGCACGGGCCCGTGCCATACGCTGCCGCCGAACGTGGTCACGAACATCCGCTGTTCGTCCGCCGGGTCGAATGTCACCCGCTGAATGTTCGCGAAGGGCAGGTCATCGAACGCGCGCCAGGTCACGCCGTTGTCGCGTGAGAGCCAGAGGCCCGCGCCGGGGGCGCCTTCCGTCAACGTCATGTAAATCCAATCCGCGTGGTGCGGGTGGAAACAGCCGCCGAAGGTCTGCGGTCCCTGCCGGCCAATCCTTCGCCAATGCTGTCCGCCGTCCGTGGTGAGATACAACCCGCCCGATTGGTCTTCCCAGGACGTGTCGCAGGCGCCGACAAGAATGCGACGGCTGTCGCGCGGATCCACTGCGAAATCCTTGGGGTAGAGCCAGGGTTGCGAGACGTTGATCTTCTCCCACTGGTCCGCGCCATCCGGAGAGCGGTACAGCCCGACGCCCTCGCGGAGGAAGGGTTTGCCGCCGCCGGCGCGCTTGGCGCAGATCATCGCGAACAAGGTTCCGTCGGCGTGCAGGATGACCCGGTTGACGCGCAGGTTCGCCGGGTCGCCCAGACCGTTCTTTTTCACCGCCCACGTCTTGCCCGAATCCGTGGACTTGAACACGCCGGCCTCGAACACGCCGGCATAGAGTGTGCGCGCCTCCTTCGGGCTGTGCGGGTCAACGGTGACGGCCGTGACGGCCCGGGCGGGCAGGCCCTGGGCCTCAGCCTTCCACGTGGTTCCGAAGTCGCGGGAGACGCATACGCCGCCGGGCCCGTTGTGGCCGTGCCGTTCGGAGATGATGTTGTCGTTGGGAATGTCATGCACGTCGGAGAACGCGCCCCAGATCAGGCCGGGCACGGCGGGATCGAACGCAAGTTCATAACAGGTGTTGCGCCATGGTGCCCACGATTTCCGGTCCCACCACCGCCACGTGCGCGCGGCGTCGGTGGACCGCGCGAAGCCGAGGTCGGTGTAGGCGATGTAATGACGTTTCGGTTCGAACGGATCAATGTAGTAATTCCACGTCGTCGTGACCACCAGGCCGTTGCCGATCCACGCGCTTCCGGGTCCGGACTTCTCGCCGGGGGCGGGGCGCGTGCTGCCGTTGAACCAGGTCCGACCGCCATCGTGCGTGATGTGACATTCGTTCATCACCAGCAGAACCCGGTCGGGGTCGGTGTTGCAGCTCGCGACACCGAAGGGAGTTTCGCCGCCCTTGAACGATTGCCCGCACGCCGCGGTGACGTAGTCGGGCTCGAGGTTGAACTGGGCGAACCGCGGGTCCTGGAAATACGTGGCGTGCCACGTGTCGCCGCCGTCGTCGCTGCGATACACCGTTTCGTGATGCGGCGGGTTGAAGCCGGTGCTGGTGTTGAAGGCATAAACCGTGAGCGGGCTGGCGTCCGTGGTCAGCACCTGCCGGTATTGGGCGACGGCGCCGTAGGCCCATTCGTCGGCCTTCTTCGTCTCGACGTTCAAGCCGCGGCCCATCGCGGACTCCCAGGTTTCGCCCCGATCGCGCGACCGGTAAATGCCGCCTTCGATCGCGCCGTTCTGCTCGCGGCTCGGCACCGTGCAATAGAGCATGACCAGTTTGGCGTCGGCGCCGGAACCGCCGGCGAATCCCTGGATCGTCTTACTCGGCAGGCCGCGCGTCTTGTCCGTCCAGGTTTTGCCCTCGTCGTCGGAGCGCCAGATGCCTTCCGCCGTGGCGGCGAACATGACCCGGCCGTCGTCGGCCCGGTCGAAATGAAAGCCAAGGACGCGGCCATGCGGCCCGTCGCAGGCGGTCCATGAACGCCCGGCATCGCGGGACAGGTGGCTGCGTCCGTTGCTCGTCCCGGCCAGCATCAGCTCCGGCTTCACGGGGCTGATGGCGATTTCACCGGCCAGCGACTCCTTGAGGTTGCCGATTGGGACGAAGGTCCGGCCCCGATCATGGCTGATCCGGAGCTGCCCGCCGGACGACGCATAGATGAAGTCGGGCTGGGTGGGATGGAAGGCGGGCCGGCAGCCGGTGTCGCTGCGCAGTTGGGCTTGGTTGATCATGCGCCAGTCATGGCCGCCGTTCGTGGACACGTAAGCGCCGCTCATGTCGCAGTTGATCATCATCTGATTCGGATCGGCTGGCGAGATGGCGGGCGCGAACATGCCGCCGCCGCCGGAGAGTCCGACCGGCTCCCAGCCCGGATTGGATTCCGCCGACAGCGCGGAGCACAGGAACATTCCCACGGCCGTGAGCAGCGCATAAGCGGGGTGAACGGGCGAAGGCAAGTCGTTTGTCATGGCAACGGATACGTTGTCATTCCTGCGCCCAACGAGGCTCTTCGGCAATCCTTTTCCGGCCCGCATCGGATTGGATTGGCCGCCGTGGCTGCGACCGTCGCCGTGGTCAGCACCCCGTTCAGAATAGCCACACTGGCGGCGACAACACTTTCAATCCCTGTGCCGCCATCCGTGTTTTCAACCGGCCCAGGGTTTCCGCCTCCTGCTTCGCGTTGCGCCCGCCGCCAGGTCCCGCACCGCCACGGAACTATCCTGCGGCTTGGGCACCTGGCCCGATTTCAGCCTGGCGGGCATGACCAAAGCCAGCGTGCGGTTCGAGTCGCTGCCGGACATGAACACCGGGGTCGTCATCGCAACAACGTTGTCTCGATCTTCTTTGGCCAGGTGCTGGCGCTCCACGTGCCCCTACAAACCAGGACATTGCCGGATTCCCCGCAATGTCCTGATTTGGTGGGGCGAGGCTCTGACGAGCCGGTTAAACCCCACGGCATGAACGGCTCGCGAGGACGCTCGCCCCACCGGGCAAGGCAAATTCGGACACTACCGAATTCGGCGCAGGCTTGACGCACCGGCTGCCCGGGTGTAGGAGGAGCGCATGATCCACATCGGCCTGCACTTGGACAACTGGCGGCCTTTGAGTCTCGGGTTCGAAGCCGCCTGCCAGAAGGTCACCGCCACCGGCCTTCACCACATCGAGTTCTGTTCGATTCACGGCCAAAATTTCCTCGCGGCCCTCGGTTACGATCCCGGGGTTTCACTCGAATCAAATCCGCGGGCCATCCGCCGGTTCCTTGACCGGCTCGAACTGCAGGTTTCGCAAATTGACGGTTCCTATCCGATGATGGGGCCGAACGGCTCGTCCTTCGGTGTGCAGTACGTTACCCAGACCATCCGATTTGCCGCCGAACTGGGCTGCCCGATGGTGGACACCGTGGACGGCGCCTTCGAAACGCCCGGCCTCACGCGCGAGGAGGTGTTCTGCATCACCTGCGACAACTACCGCCAGTGCCTGTCCTGGGCCGAGGACTACCGGGTGATCATCAATGTCGAGCCGCACGGTCCGTACACGAACGACCTCGAGTTCATGCAGAAGCTGTTCCACCATTTCGAGTCCGAGTGGCTGCGCTGCAATTTCGACACGGGCAACACGTTCATCGCTGGGCACGACCCGCTGGACTACCTCAAAGCGCTGCGCCCCTACATCGTGCATTGCCATATCAAGGATGTCAGCCCGGAACTGGCTGCGGCGGCGCGCGGCGAGGAAACCGGCATCGGCAGCAGCATTGTGCCGGTGGGTGGCGGGGCGAATGCGGACAACATCCAGAGCTGCCTCGATTACCTCACCCAAACCGGATGGAACGGCGTGGTCTCCATCGAGTGCCACGGTTCGGATGCCAATACGGATGCCAGCGTCGCGTGGATGAAAAAGGCGGTTAAGGTGAAATAGGGCACTGAACGCGACGACATCCTTTACGAAAAACCCGCCGTGACGCTGGACCGGCTGCGCCAGTTGGAAGCGGCGGCGGTTGGCGATGTCGCCGCACTCCAGGCCCGGCTTGCGGCAAAATCTCCACCACGCTAGATTCAGACCATGAAGATCGAAGACCTCAAAGGCATCATTCACTCCGATCCCGAAATCATGGGTGGAACGCCGGTCTTTGTCGGCACGCGCGTTCCGCTCCAGAACCTGATTGACTACCTGGAAGGCGGCGAATCCATCGAGGACTTCCTCGATGGCTTTCCCTCCGTGAGACGCGAGCAGACCATCGCCGTTATTGAAGCTGCCAGGCTCACGATGTTGCAGACGGTTTGAGCCACGCTAGATTCACGCCATGAACAACAATTCCGTTTTTCACTCCGACCCGGAAATCCTGGGCGGTACGGTGGTGTTCAAAGGCACGCGCGTCCCACTCCAAAACCTCACCGATTATCTCGAAGGCGGCTACACCATTGACGAGTTCGTGGACGACTTCCCCTCCGTGACCAAGGAGCAGGCCATTCGTGGTCTTGAAGAAGCGCGCGAATTGCTCGCCCGTGCCGCCGCATGACCATCTTGCTGGACGAATGTCTGCCGAAACGCCTGGCCCGCCTTCTGCCCGGATACGAGGTTAAAACCAGCCGCCAGATGAACTGGCAGGGATTGACCAATGGCCAACTCCTCGCTGCCGCCGATCCGCATTTCGATGTCTTTCTCACCGTGGATAAAAACCTGGTCCATCAGCAAAACCTGGGGGGATTTCGGCTGGCGGTGATTGTGCTTCGCGCCCCGTCGAACAAGATTGAAGACCTTGTGCCGCTCATGCCCAAAGTGCTCGCCCTGCTGCCGACGCTGAAACCGGGCCAGGTGGTGAAGGTGACCGCATGAACCTGCCCGCCGTGACGCTGGATCGGCTGCGCCAGTTGGAAGGGGCGGCGGTTGGCGATGTCGCCGCGCTCCAGGCCCGGCTTGCGGGAGAATCTCCACCACGCTAGGTTATGCCCATGCGAAAAGAACGCGTTTATCATTCCGACCCCGAAATCCTCGGCGGCACACTGGTCTTCAAAGGCACGCGCGTTCCCGTCCAAAGCCTCTTTGCCCACCTCAAGGCCGGTGATTCCATCGAGGTTTTTCTCGACGGCTTTCCCAGCGTGAAACGCTCTCAAGTGCTGGCGGTGCTCAAGGAAACGGAAGCGGAAGTTCTCGCCCACGTCTGACGTGAGAATTCTTCTGGATGAAAACCTGAACTGGCGGCTGGAAAGGTTTCTTCCCGGTCACGAAATTCAATCGGTTCCCCGGATTGGCTGGGCTGGTTTGAAAAACGGCCGACACTTGATCCACGAGACTTCTGTGCCCCACCCATCGCCTCTGACTTTTATGAAAGACTCCCAATTCAAGGACGGCCTCGGTCGTCGCCAGTTCCTGGTCACGACCGCCGCGGCGACCACGTTCAACCTGCTCGAGCACGCCACCGTGTTCGGCGCGGAGGCGAACGGGCGACTCGAACTCGGCCTCATTGGCTGCGGTGGCCGCGGTTCGTGGATTGCGGACCTGTTCGCCCAAACCGGCAAGTATCGGTTCGTCGCCTGCGCGGACTATTTCCAGGATCGCGCGGACGCGATGGGGGCGAAACACGGTATTGAGCCGGGCCGGCGTTACACCGGGTTGTCCGGCTACAAACGGCTGCTCGGAACCCAACTGGATGCGGTGGTCATCGAGACGCCCCCCTATTTCCACCCCTACCACGCGGCGGCGGCCGTCGGCGCCGGAAAGCATGTGTTCCTGGCCAAGCCCGTGGCGGTGGATGTGCCCGGCGGTCAGACCATCGCCGAGGCCGCGCGACGGGCCACGGCCGGCCAGCGGGTGTTTCTGGTGGACTTCCAGACCCGCGCCAATCCGTTGTTCCGCGAAGCGCTCAAACGCATTCGCCAGGGCGACCTCGGCCCGATTGTCATGGTGGAGGCGCATTACCCGTGGTCGTCGGGAGGTCGCGGCCTCCCGCCGGCGAAGCCCGAGGAACGGTTGCGGAACTGGTATTTTGACCGCACGCTCTCCGGCGATTTCATTGTGGAGCAGGCGATCCATGCCCTGGACGTGGCCACCTGGGTCATTGACGCCGACCCGACTCGCGCGTTCGGCATGGGCGGCCAGAAACTGCGGCCCAAGGGCAGCATCTGGGACCACTTCGCGGTCAACTACGAATTCGCCAATGGCGTGCCGTTGTCCTTCACGTGCATCCAGACCATCCCCGAGATGCGCGATGAGATCACCTGCCGGGCTTACGGCGGAGAGGGGTATTTTTACGGCGACTATTTCGGGAGTGTCTGGATCCGCGGCAATCAACCCTTCCCCGGCGGGAGCACCGGGAACCTCTACACCGAAGGCGCCGTGGCCAACATCCTGGAGTTCCATCGCTGCGTCACGGAGGGGCACTTCGAGAACCCGACGGCGGCGCCGTCCGTGCGGTCCACGCTCACGGCGGTGCTGGGGCGCGAGGCCGGCTACCATGGCGGTGAAGTCACGTTCGCGGACCTGCTCAAGGCGGGAACGAAACTGGAACCCGACCTCACCGGCGTCAGGGATTAGGTCCACGCCGACTTCACCGCGGCCAACTCGGGTCCGGAGGCGTTCGGTTTTTGCCGGCGTCGCGAGCGAACACGCAAGCCGGTCCTGGCCGAAAGTATCAGCCGCGGACCTCAGGCTAAGCCAATGTCCTTCCCGAGAGGCGCCAGGTCAGCGTGCTCCAGAGCCGCCCGTTTGAACTGTTTCGCGTCCCCAAGCTCGAATGCCCTTTCGAGCTTCGAGGTGATCACCCAGCTCCAACCAACCCTGGGCGGCCTGAAGGTGAGGGCTGTCTGGTGGTTCAAGCGGTTTCATGACACTGCCAAGCCTTTGCGAGAACCAGCGTCACGAAAGCGGTGACATCCGGTTCTTTTGATGCCCTTGATCCCGCGACATTCAGAACCTTGACCTGGTTCGAGACCATGAATTCTCGAAGCGCCTTCGCGGGATCATGGGTCGCGGTCATCCGAAGGACCCGAAATCAACGCTCTCGAACACCAAGGACACCGCTGACAAGCTTGAATCTGTTATGCCTACTAATTATGCGGAGGGGGCAGGATAAATGTAAGTCCTTGAAAATGAAAATGGAGCGAGCGAAGGGATTCGAACCCTCGACATTCACCTTGGCAAGGTGACGCTCTACCAGACTGAGCTACGCTCGCTTCCGACGAAGCGAGACGGACATTACGGAAAACCCCGGGGGCTGGCAAGCGCGGATTTGCACCGATTTTTCAAGGGAATCTCTGCCGGCGAACCGTTCGACCGAGCCACAACTCCAAGGCCGGCCCGGACAACGGGACCACCCGTGACCGGCGCGAAGATCGCCCGGGCTGATCACCAGGTACCGGTTTCACGTGGCTGATGTTGCCTCATGTTTCGACTTGGTCCGCGCTGGCGGTTCCAGTCACCGCCCCCCGGCGCGGCATCCATCCGACAGCGCCTCGCAATCGGGCCGCAAGCTTGCCGGCATTTTTGATTTGAATACCCGGCCGAACACGGGCGTATTGTTGCGGGGCTATGAAGCATCTTTCCGTCCTCCTCCTGCTCGCCGTGGCGCCGGGGTTCGTCGCGCAGGCCCGAAACCTTGTGCTGAACGTCGCCACCAACGGCGACGACCACTGGTCCGGCGCCGTCGCCGTGCCGGCCTATCGGGGGGACGACGGGCCGCTGGCCACACTCGCCCATGCCGTCCAAGTGGCCCGCGCCGCCCGCACCACCGGCGGGGTTGACAGCGTCACCATCCTCCTGCGCCAGGGCACGCATACCCTGACCGAGCCGCTGGTCCTGACCCCGGCCGATTCCGGCCTTAGCAACGCGCTGCCCTTCATCATCACCGCCTACCCGGAGGAGAAACCGGTGATCAGCGGCGGGCAGCGGCTTACGGGGTGGCACCCGGTCCCGGACAAGGCCGGCTGGTGGCAAACCGAGGTGCCCGAAGTCCGCGCCGGCCAGTGGTACTTCCGGTCGCTCTTCGTCAACGGTCACCGCCGGCAACGGGCGCGCACGCCCACCGCCGGCTTCTTTCACATCGCCGGCGAAACACCGCAGGGCGACCCGGCGCGGTTCAAATTCAAGGAAGGCGACATCCGGCCGCAATGGGCCGCCCATGGCGACGTCGAAGTCGTCGCCCTCCTCGCCTGGTCCGATTTGCGGATGCCCATCCGCGCCGTCGATGCCACGAACCACGTGGTTACGCTGGCTGGCGCGCCTCAACCGTCCAACCGGGAAAACGACGCCCAGTTCTACATCGAAAACGCCCCCGATGCCCTTGATGAGCCGGGTGAATGGTACCTGGACCGCAAGACGGGCGTGGTCACCTACTGGACTCTGCCTGGCGAAAAACTTGCCCAGGCCGAGGTGATCGCCCCGAAACTGCATGATTTGCTGGTGCTGCGGGGATCCCCCGCCGCCGGCAACATCGTCAGCAACATCGTACTCCGCGGCCTGACCTTCAGCTTCACCGACTGGACCCTGGACGAGCGCGGCTACGCGGACACCCAGGCGGCGATTAACATCCGCGGCGACGTGCGGGCCGAAGGCGCGGTGGACTGTTCCATCGAGGACTGCCTGTTCAACCATCTGGCCGGCTACGCCCTCGAATTGGGCCGGGGCTGCCAGCGCTGCCGCATCGTCCACAACGAGCTGACGGACCTTGGCGCGGGCGGCATCCGCCTGGGTGAAACCGTCGCCCGCACGGCGACCCTCGACCAGTGCCGCGGGCATGTGGTTACGGACAACCACCTTTACCAGTTGGGCCGCGTGTTCCCGGCGGGCGTGGGGGTTCTCGTGCTCCAAAGCGGCCATAATCGGATCGCTCACAACCACATTCACGATCTGTTCTACACGGCCATTTCCGTTGGCTGGAACTGGGGGTATCAGGAAACGCCCTGCCACAACAACCTGGTCGAGTTTAATCATCTCCACGACATCGGCCAGAGCGTGCTCAGCGACATGGGGGCCATCTACACGCTCGGCATCCAGCCCGGCACGGTCATCCGCAACAATCTCATTCATGATGTGAACGCCTACACCTACGGTGGCTGGGGGCTTTACACCGACGAAGGCAGCACCGGCATCCTGCTCGAGAACAACATGGTTTACCGTTGCAAAAGCGCCGGCTTCCACCAGCACTACGGACGGGAAAACGTCGTCCGGAACAACATCTTTGCCCGTAACCGCGAGCACGAGCTTATGCGTTCCCGCGAGGAGGACCATCTCTCGTTCACTTTCACCAACAACATTGTGTACTTCGACTCCGGCGAACTGTTCGGCGGAAGCTGGACCAACGATCACTTCGTCATGGAGGGAAACCTCTATTACGACGCCCGACCCGAGGCGCGGCCCGCCACCCTGCGCTTCGCCGGCGCAACGTTCGCCCAATGGCGTCAGCGCGGTCATGACCTCAGATCCGTCATTGCCGACCCGCTGTTCATCAATCCGCGCCGCGACAATTACCGGCTCTCGGCGAATTCTCCCGCCTTGTCCCTGGGGTTCAAGCCGATTGATCTCACCGCCATCGGTGTCCGCCGCAGCGGTCTCCGGGATTAGCGCCGTGCCATCCTGCCCACGATGCAAAGCGGCGGGTCCGCGCCAACGGCCTGCGCCAGCGACCGCCGCGGGACCGTCTCCGACGCCCGCCTCCGCTCCCACCCATGCCACCGACACGCACCATCGCCATCGTCAGTGACATTCACTACGCCGCGCCGGCGGAGCAGGCCCGGCGGGGCTATGAGGCAAACGCGATTCCCGGTCCCCTGTTGCGGGGGATGGCGCGCGCCTTCCGCCGGCATGTCTGGCTGCGGGACCCACTGGGCCACAATCACCTGCTCGACCGCTTCCTCGCGGCCGCCGCGGGTGCGGACTTCGTCGTTGCCAACGGCGACTACTCCTGCGATTCCGCCTTCGTCGGCGTTGGCGACGACGCCGCGCTGTCCAGCGCCAGCCTCTGCCTGGGAAAACTGCGGCAGCAGTTCCCGGACCGGCTGGCCGTTGTTTTTGGCGACCATGAGTTGGGCAAGATGAGCCTGTTTGGAGGCCAGGGAGGACCGCGCCTGGCGAGTTGGCAGCGCCTGGTCGGTGAGCTCGGCCTGCCGCCATTCTGGCATCAGAGTTTCGGCCGCTACGAACTGATGGGCGTCGTTTCCTCGCTGGTGGCGCTGCCCGTGTTCGCGCCTGAGCTCCTGTCGGGTGAAACCACCGCGTGGGAGGAACTGCGCGCCGGGCACCTCGCTGAAATCAGCCGCGCGTTTGCGGAGCTTCCGCCTGACCACCGCGTCATCCTCTTCTGCCATGACCCCAGTGCCCTGCCGTTTCTCCTCGATTCCGAACCGCTGCGTCAGAAGCTCGGCCAGATCGAGTTGACCATCATCGGCCACCTGCACACCGGATGGGTCCTGCGCTTGAGCCGGATGATGTCCGGCCTGCCACCGGTCGGCTTTCTGGGGAACTCCGTACGCCGGATGAGCGCGGCCCTGTGGCGGGCACGCGCCTGGCGTCCGTTCCACGTCCGTCTCTGTCCTTCCCTGGCCGGCTCCGAGTTGCTGAAGGATGGTGGCTATTGCTTGCTAACCTTGGACCCCGAGGCGCTGGAACCAGCCCAACTCCGCGTTCAAGCCATCGCCCGCTGATACCCGCGACCGCAGGCGAGTCCACTGACGTGGCAGACAGACGGCCACCAGGCTCACCTGCCGGGGGTCGGCGGGAGAACGATCGTTGGCGTGGGCGGCAACGGTGGCGACGGCTGGTTTGCGGCATTTCCGGCCCCCGGTGGCGAAGGCGGCATGGGAACGCCCTGCTGGCGACCCAGTTCCGCCTGAGCCTGGATTGCGATCAACTGTTGTTCCGGCGACAGCACTGGCTGTGCCCCGGCTTCGGCGGCGGCCGGCGTGAGCCGGTTGGGCCGGTTCGGGACGCGGCGATAGCCTTCGGAGCTGTTAAACGAAACACCCCCTGGCGCCGGCTGGGCCATCGGCACAGGCTGTCCTGGCACCGGCGGCATGGTCGGCCGTCCCAGTCCGGGCACCGGCATTCCCGGCATCGGGCCGGCCGGCGGTTTGATCCCGTTGTCATCGAAATTCAAGGCCAGCTCGGTCCCGCCGTATTTGACCTGCACCACGCCACCCCGCTCATCAATCGCCAGCACCTGAAGGTTGGTAATCACCTCATCCCAATCGCCTTCGCGCACCAGACCGGAAACGAGGTTCGTTTTTCCCGGTTCCTGGAGCGTAAACATTGCCCGCTTTCCGCCCAACAGGGTCGTCACGCCGGTCAGCTTCAGCGCCGAGGCCGCCACCGGGGCGGTGGTGTTCGTCGGCTGTTGCGGCGGTGGTGTTCGGAGACCGAACGGATTTCGGTCCACAATCAACTGATAAGGTGCGAGCGGCGCGGCATTGGTGTCGGGTTCCACCTCGGATCGCCCCGGCGCGGCAACACCGCCGTCGGTCGGAGCAACCGTGCCCGGAGCCGGTGCGACCGGCGGCGGGGGCTCCACCCCCCATGCCCGGACCAAACCCAAGCCCATGACGAGGGTCAAACTGAAACGTACTGTTCGTCTCATGGCGCCATTATACGACATTTCCACCATCCAACACCATACGAAATGATTGGTTGCGCGGCCGCTCCCGGGCATAGCGGCCGGCTCTCCTGCTTTTGACTTTGTCCGTCCCTTCCGCCAGCATCACCCCATGAACGTGCTCCGCCATACGCAGCCGCGGTTCGCCCAGGCGCTCGCACGCCTCGCCCGCGCCTCCAGCCTGTTCGATCCGCAAATCGAGCAGCGCACGCGCGAACTCCTGGACGCCGTACGCACCCGCGGCGATGACGCGCTGCTCGAGTTCACCGCCCGGTTCGACGGCGCCCGCCTCCGCCCCGATCAACTCCCGGTCAGCCCGGCGGAACTGTTCAACGCCTCGGTCCAGGCCAGCCCGGAATTGCGCCAGGCGCTGGCCTTTGCGGCGCGGAACATTGCCGCGTTCAGCCGGAAATCGTTGCGCCACGACTGGTCCGCCCGCAACGCCCAGGGTGCCCGGATCGGCGAGAAATTCGATCCCTTCCAGCGCGTCGGCATCTACATCCCGGGCGGCACCGCGCCGCTGGTGTCCACCGCGCTCATGACGATCGTTCTAGCCCGCGTGGCCGGTTGCCCGGAGATTGTCGCCTGCACGCCCTGCGGCAAGGACGGCACCATCAACCCCGCCCTGCTGCTGGCCGCCCGCCAGGCCGGCGCCACGGAGATCTACCGCGTCGGCGGTGCCCAGGCCATCGCCGCACTCGCGTTCGGCACCGCCACCATCCGGCCCGTGCAAAAGATTTTCGGCCCGGGCAATGCCTACGTCGTCGCCGCCAAACGCCTGCTCTTCGGCCACGTTGCCCTTGACCTCCTGCCCGGACCCAGCGAACTGCTCGTGCTTGCCGACGACACCGCGAACCCGAGATTCATCGCCGCCGACCTGCTCGCCCAGGCCGAACACGGCTCCGGCCACGAACGCGTCTGGCTGGCCACGCCGTCCGTCCTGCTGCTGCACGCCGTGCAACGCGAAATCGAGCGCCGCCTGCCGCGCGAACCGCGCCGCCAGTTCATCGAGCGCGCGCTCGCGGACAACGGCTGGCTGATCCAGGTGAAATCCCTCGCCGACGGCATCGCGCTGGCCAACCGCCTCGCGCCCGAGCACTGCGAAATCCACACCCGCAACCCGCCGGCCGTCGCCCGGCAGATCACCACCGCCGGCGCGCTTTTCCTGGGACCATGGTCACCGACCGTGTTGGGCGATTACGTCGCCGGCCCCAGCCACACCCTGCCGACGGGGGGCGCGGGACGGAGTTTTGCCGGCCTGACGGTGGACCAGTTCCAGCGGCGGACGAGTGTCGTGGAGTACAGCCGGGCTGCCTTGAAAAAATCCCTCGCCGCCGTCAAAACCATCGCCGCTATCGAGGGGTTGAGTGCGCATGGAAGAAGCGCGGAGATCAGGAAGCAGATTTTAGGATCATGAGGCCGAGAATCTCCGGCTTGTCTTTCCGCACCAATCATTGAATCTTATTCCATGACGTTTCCGATCACCGCCTACATTGAAGCCGCGCTGGAAATGGCGTGCTATGACAAGCTGGAAGACGGCTCGTTCGCCGGCGAAATCACGAAATTGAAGGGCGTGGCCGCGTTCGGAAAAAACCTGCGCGAATGCGAAGATGAACTGCGCTCGACGCTGGAAGACTGGATTCTGGTCGGCCTGAGACTCGGACACAAACTGCCCGTGCTCGCCGGCATTGATCTGAACAAGGTTTCAAATGGCCGCCTGGCGACCACTTAAGCGGCGCGACTTCATCCGCAAGCTCCGCGCCCTGGGGTTCGCTGGCCCGTTTTCCGGCACCCGCCACCAGTTCATGGTTTCCGGCCAGCATCGCCAGACCATTCCCACCAATTCCGAATTCTCCGTGCCGCAACTGCGGCTGCTGGTCCGGCAGGTTGAATCCATTCTGATGCGCCCACTTTCCGTGGACGAGTGGAACGCCTTATGACCACGTTCAACGCAGCCCACGCCAAACTCGCATCTGCGCCCACACCGACCCGGCACCTGCGCGGCGGAGAACGACGGCGTCAGGCGTGGCGCAGGAGAAACCGGCGACGGACGAGAACCAGCGTCAACGCCAGCAGGGCCACCATCTGCACGATGGCCATGAACACGCTGGCATAGCTCGAAGAGGCGAAGATCTGGCGGGCCGTGCGGGGATCGACGTAGGACACGATCCAAGCCTGCGACGCGAAAGCGAGGGATTGAACCACGAGCAGCACCACGCCGATCGCCACGCCGGCTGCCACCGCAGTGTGGCGCCGCTGGACACCTGACGCCAGCCGCCGCAACAGGTTCCGCCCCGGCCCGATCAGCAGCCACGCGCAGAGGGCCACGCTCCCGCCGAGCGCGAGCACCTGCGCCAGGACAAAAAGCGAAACCGGGACCACCGGACTGTGAGCGCCGAAATCAAAGCTCAGCCCCGTGAGACCGAAGCTGAGCAGCCCACGCGCCAACATCACCAGGCCGGTGGACACAAACCCCCAGAGCTGAATCCCCACCAGCATCCACAGCACGCGATCGAGCCACACCGCACCGCCGTTGACCTTCGCAAACTCCGCCGCCACCTGCTGATCCGGGCCAACCCGTCGCGTGGCCACCCAGAACGCCTCCTCGGCCGACAGGCCGCGCGCCTGCAGCACGGCGACGCTCTCGACCACGTGCGACTCCAGTTCCGCCAGGTTGTCACCGTGAAAGGCCGGCGACCGGCCCAGGCTCTCCCGCCAGCGATGCAACGCCTGGTTCAGGTCAAATGAGGTTGGGTCTTCCATAGTTTGGTCAGCGTTTGGTGGACCGTCATCCACTGGTTCTGTTCCGTTGCCAGCGCCCGCCGGCCCGCCGGCCGGAGCCGGTAATATTTTCGCTTCCGCCCGGTTTCGGCTTCGCGCCATTCGGCTTCGATCAGCCCCTGTTTCTGCATCCAGTGGAGCACCGGGTAGAGCATGCCCTCGGTCCATTCGATCCGGCCGGCGGACAGTTCACGCACCCGTTGGATGAGCGCATAGCCATAATTCTCGCCCTCGGTGAGCACCGACAACACCAACGGCACCGTCGAGGCGGCCACCAGTTCGCGCGAAAGCATGGCGGCACTATGCATAACAACACAATGCTTGTCAAGCCCCGGGCGGAAAAAAATTTCCCCGCGCGCGCCCAGGCTCGACTTTTCTCCCCCGGTCGGCTCCACTGACGGCCCGAGCCTTGGCCGGACGGCCAGGCATCGCGGAATATGCCGTTCAAAAAACAGCTTGCGCAGGACCAGTCGAAGCCGGGCCGGGAGGACGCCCGCTCCCCGCTCCCCGCTCCGCGCTCCCTGTTCCCACGGCCAGATGCGCACCCTCGCTGATTCTCCATGACCCCTACCGACCACCAGACCCTCGTCCGTCCGCTCGTGCGTGAACTGCAACCCTACGTCTATGGCGAGCAGCCCAAAATCAAGGGACTGATCAAGCTCAACACGAACGAGAATCCCTATCCGCCGTCACCCCGGGTGCTGGCCGCCGTCAAGGCCGCCGCGGACGGCCGCCTGCGGCTGTATCCGCAGCCCACCTCGGACCGGCTGCGCGAGAAACTGGCCCGGCTGCACCGCTGCCGGCCGGAAAACATCCTCGTCGGCAACGGCTCGGATGAAGTGCTGGCGCTGGCCGTGCGGGCGTTCGTCGAGCCCGAAGCCGCGGTGGGCGGCCGGCTCAGCCGCCGTTTTTCCACGCCGCCAGCCCGGGCGACCGTGCAATTCTTCCAGCCCAGCTACTCGCTCTATCCCGTCCTGGCCGCGATTCATGGCGCGGCCCCAAACCCGGTGCCGCTCGGCCTGGATTTCGCCCTGCCCACCGCGGCGGAGCTGCGGCGGGAACGGGCCTGGGACTTCAACGCGGCGCTCACCTTCATCACCACGCCCAACGCACCCACCGGGCGCGGTTGCGGCACGGCGGCGCTCCGCGCGCTCTGTGCCAAGATGGACCGGGTGGTCGTGTTGGACGAGGCGTACGCGGACTTCGCCGCCGAGAACGCGCTCGCCCTGGCGCTCGAAAGGCCCAACGTGATTGTCGCGCGAACCTTCTCGAAGGCCTATTCGCTCTGCTTCCAGCGCGTCGGTTATGCAGTGGGTCATCCGGCGCTCATCGAGGCCCTGAACAAAATCAAGGACAGCTACAACGTGAACGGGCTCGGCCAGGTGGCGGCGGAGGCAACGCTGGAGGACCTGCCTTACTATCAGGCGAATTTCCGGCGCGTGATCGCCACCCGCGAGGAACTGCGCCGCGAGCTGGCTGGACTGGGGTTCCAAACACCGCCGAGCGAGGCGAACTTCATTTTGGTCCACCCGCCGCGGTTCAGCGCCGAGTCATGGCTGGCCCAGTTGCGCGAGCGAAAGGTGCTCGTCCGGTGGTTCAGCGCGCCGGAAACGCGGAGTTTCCTGCGCATCACGATCGGGACCGAGGAGGCAACCGCGGCGTTGCTCAAGGCGGTCCGCGCGATCTTGCGCGGGTGACCTCGCGCCCGCGCGCGGCGCGATCACGCCGGCGATTCGGCTTCGCCGAGACAGCGTTCGAGCTCGCGCGCGTCGGTCGCGCCCCGCGCCACCAGTTCCCGGGCCGCCGCCAACAGCGTGCATGTTGGCTGGACGGCTGTCGGTCCGGCGGAACGCAACTGCCGTCGTAGCGCATCGTCCGCCCGCACCCACTCGATCACGGGCAGTCGGCCGCGGTAGCCGGTCTGCAGACAGGCGGCGCAGCCGGTGCCGGCACACGCCGGGCAACGTCGCCGCAGCAACCGCTGGTTGAGCACGAGCTCAACCGCCGACGCGACGGCAAACCGGTCCGGGCACATCAGCAACAGCCGTTCAAAGACGCCCTGGCTGGAGCCCGCGTGCAGGGTCGAGATCACCAGGTGGCCCGTCAGCGCCGCCCGCACCGCCAGCGTCGCAGTCTCATCATCGCGAATCTCGCCAATCACCAGCACCTGCGGATCCTGTCGCAGCAGATGCCGCGCGGCCACGGCGAACGTCAGCCCACGCGCCTCCGCCACCTCCGTCTGCATGATGCCCGGCAGGATCTGCTCGACCGGGTCCTCGACGGTGATGATGTGACGGCCCCCCAGTTCCACCAGAAAACGCAGGCACGCGTAGATCGTGGTCGTCTTTCCGCTGCCCGCGGGGCCGGTCAGCAGCAGCAAGCCGGCTGGCTGTCGCAGCGTGTGTTCGAGCGCCGCCATCACGGCCGGCGGCAGCTCAAGCTCGGCCAGCGGACGGACCACCGACTGGTTGAACAGCCGCAGCACGATCTTCTCCCCGCTGACCGTGGGATAGGTGGCCACCCGGATGTCGTGCTCCGCCCCGCTGTCGGCGCGGTCAATCCGGCCGTCCTGCGGCAGGGATTCCTGCCAGGTTTTGAGCCGGGCGAGGAACTTGATCCGGCCAAAGACACGCTCGGCGAGGCCGGCCGGCAGGGCCCGGCACGGCGTCAGGACGCCATCGAGGCGGAACATGACCGCGGCCCCCGCGCCGCCCATTTGCAGATGGATGTCGCTGGCTCCGGCCTTTTCCGCTTCGCGAATAAGGTCGTTGAGCACGACGGGAGCGTCGGCTTCCGGGTTCATGTCGCTTAATTAGACCGCGGCACGACCCCGATGTCACGCCCGCCCCAACGCTTGCAATGCCAGCGGCTGATTGACGAAACGCTGGACACTGGCGAACTTAACCGGTGCAGCCTGGCGATGATCCGGTGCGGCGGCCGGGAATCGAGCGGCTACGGCCCGACCTTCACGCGGTAGAAGCGCTGCTGGTCGGTGGCGTTGGGGTCAATCACCATGAACGAATTCGCCGTCGCGCTGTTCGTGACGAAGAGTGAAGTCCAGTTGGTCGAACTCAAATCCGTGGACATCTGCACCGTGTAATTGACGCCGGTCGCGCCATTGAGCCACATTTGGAATTCGCTCCCCAGCCACCCCGGCGAACTGAGAGAGCACCCGGCGCTGATGGTGATGGAAAGGATTTGGCTCGTCGTGGTGAACGCCGCGTCGGTCACCTGCACTTTGAAACCAAACACTTTGTTGGTCGTCGGCGTGCCGGAGATCAGACCATTGGTGCCCAGCGTCAGGCCGGGCGGCAAACCGGCCGAGCCCAGCGCCAGGCTCCAGACGTAAGGTGGTTGCCCACCCGTGGCCCCGAGTTGCGCGTTGTAAGCCGCCCCCACGCTGCCGCCCGGCAAAGAGACGTTGGTGATCGCCAGCGGCGGAGGCGGTGGGTTCGCCACGTTGAGGGACATCCCGTCCTGTTCTGCGGTGGCGCCGAGGGAATCGGTTACCACCACGTCAAAGTAGAACGTGCCGGTCGTCGCCGGTGTGCCGGAAAGCGTGCCGTTGGTGCTCAAGGTCAAATTGGGCGGCAAGGCGGCGGAGAAGGCCGGGATCGACCAGCTATAAGGTGCCGCGCCGCCGGAGGCTTGCAGGTCTTCCAGGTAAAACAAGCCGTTGGTGCCATCCGGCAGCCAGGAGCTGGTGATTTGCAGGGGGCTGCCAGGGTTGATGGTGAGGGTCAGGGTCTGGGTCGTCGAATCCGCCGACGAGAAGTTGTCGTAAGCCTGGACCGTGAAGGTGAACGTCCCGACGTTGCTCGGGTTGCCGGAGAGGGTGCCGTCCGAAGACAGGTTCAAGCCGGGCGGGATGTTGCCCGGCTGCGCCGGCCAACCCCACTGGTAAGGGGGATGCCCGCCGGTGGCCTGAAGCGACTGGCTGTAGGAAGTGCCGACGGTGCCATCCGGCAGCCAAGATGTGGTGATCTGCAAGGGCTGGCCGGGCTGGACCGTGAAATTAACCGTGGGAGCGTTGTTGTTCACGGTGACAGTTTGCGCGTCGGGCACCGAGTAGTTGCTGGGCAGACTGTCATTGCAGTTGTCGCAACTGGCCACCCCGACGGTCCAGGTCCCGTTGGCCACTCCCAACGAGAAGTTGCCGTTGCCATCGGTGTCGGCTTGCACCTGGAAACTGACGCCGTTGATCGTGGCGTTGGCCCAAATGCCGACCCCGCCGAGCGGTTGGTTGCTGTTGTTTTTGAGCGTGCCGGTGATGTGGGTGGTGGCGGCGAGCGCGACGAAGTTGATCACCGCGTCACTGTTGTTCATATCGACCTTTTGAGTCGAAGGGCAAACGTAGCTGCCGGGCAGGCCGTCGCTGCAATCGTTGCAGTTGTTTACTCCCACGTCCCAACTGGCCCCACCGGTCACGTGGAGGGTGTAATTGCCCGCGGAGTCGGTGTCGGCCTGGGTCTGGAAATCGACGCCGTTGACGGTGGCGCTGGCCCAAATGCCCACTCCGCCGATCGGCTGGCCGTTGTTATCCTTGAGTGTCCCGGTGATCGAGCGGCCCGCGGTCAACGCCGTGAAGTTCGCCAGCGTGGCCTGTCCGTTGGCCAGCGTGTAACTCTGTCCGTCGGGGAAGACATAATTGCTGGCCTGGTGGTCCACATCCGCTTCCACCCACGCCATGCCGCTGGGCAGGGCGAGGAAGTAATTCCCGTTCAGGTCCGTGTAACCGTCGGTTTCCCACAGGTTGTTATTGCTGTCATTGGCATACACGTCGATTCCGAGGATGGGATTTCCATGGGTGTCCTGCACGCGCCCGTACATGAGGGCGGTGGCTTTGGGCACGGCGACCGCGACACCGGCGGCGCCCGCGTTGACGCCGGTGCGGTCCTGGAGCCCTGCGTATCCGTGGATGATCAGCGAGGTGTCGGCTGCGCGGACGCCCCACTGGCCTGCCTGGACGCCCAAACTGAAGTTCCCGCTGGCATCCGTTGAACCGACCGCCATGAGGCCGGTCTCCGTTTCGGCTTCGAGGAGGACGCCGGCCAGCGCGACGCTGGAGTTGGCCGCATCCACGACTTTGCCCGAAATGGTGGAGGTGGCGGCGGCCAGCGTCAGGTCGGCATTGACGGTCTGTCCACTGTTCAAAGTATATCCCGAGGCCGTACCCGGGTTGACCACATAGCCGCTCTTGAAGGCAAGCGGCAGGTAGCCGCCGGGCGGTGCGGGGAGGGTGTAAACGCCGGAGGCGTTGGCCAGCGTTCCGGCCACGGGATTGCCGTGCGAACCCGGCGTCACGATCACGCTGGCATACGGGACGGCCGCCCCGTTGCAACGCACGGTGCCGGTGAACTTCTGCCCGTACGGAAACGCCGTGACCGTCAGGGCGGCGGTGAGGGGCGTGAAATGATTCGCCGGGCTGGACAGCTTGTAAAGGTACGTGCCGGCCGCGTTCTGCATGAAATCGCCGTTCCGGAAATTCAAGTTCGCGGTGATTTGTCCCGCCGTCGTGTCGGTGTCGCCGGGCACGTTGAAATTCGTCACGCCGCCAATCACCATGCCCGCTTGGCCGTCCGTCAAAGTGAACTGCTGCGCCAGCCAGTCGGCGGCGTCAATCACGCCGTTGCCGTTCGCGTCGAGAAACTTTTGCACCACGACGGTGTCGCCGCTGGCCAGGCCGGTCACTTGGAGCGTGATCACCCCGGCGTAGGTGTTGCTGACGGCGGCCGGGGTGACGGTAAAGGTGACCGCGGCCGACAGGCTTTGGGCGAGGAGCAGCGCCAGTTGTAACACCACCCATTGCGACCCGATTCGAACCGAGGGTAAGAGGTTCTTTTGCATAAGGTTGGTCAGTGGGGTTCAGCCTGCCGGAAGACGATGCCAAGGAAGGACCATGGGCACGGCCGCTTTGGGCGGCTTGTGCGGAAACCTGCCGCTCGGTTGCCGAGCTTGAATCCAGCTTCGAACCGACGCGCCTCCACGGTGCTCTTGAGCCAAGTTTTTCACTTCGGTCATCCCTGGAACACGGTATGAGAAAATCTAACCTGATCCAGACGGCATGATTCATAGGAGCCGGCTCGAAAGAGTCAAGGAATATTGCCTGCGGAACATTGCCTGCGGTGTTTTGCGCCGAACGTCAATCCTGCAGGTTCAGCCGGGGAAATACGCACGGTGACGATCCCGGCGCCGCGCCAACTCACTGGCGTACCGCCGGCCCAGCGTGAGGGCATTCTGTTGCATCCAGTCGGTGAGTCGCGTGGCCCCGGTGGGCGGCGTGTCCACGCACAACAATCCCGCCATCAACCCGCGAATCTCTTCCCGGGTGACCAAGACATCCCGCAGGCACCATCCGATCAACCGGCTCACGACATAACCCATGCCGGGAGGCACGTTCATGATCGCCCGCTCCTTGCCGATGGCGCGCCCCACGGCCCCGATCAGTTCGCGATAGGTGAACGTCTCCGGCCCGATGGCGTTGATCACCGTGTTCTCCGATCCCGCCCCGGCGGCGGCCGCCAGCCCCGCCAGATCCTCGACACTGACAGGCTGCAGGCGATAGGCGCCGTCGCCAAACACTCCGACCACGGGAAGGCGTCGCAGCGCCCAGGCAATGTTGTTAATGAGAATGTCCTCCCGCCCAAACAACACCGTGGGACGCAGGATGGCATGACTCAGCCCGCTCTCCCGCAATGCCCGTTCCAACCGCGCCTTGCCCGCGAAATACTCCAGCGGCGAGTCCTCGGCCGGGTTCGTGATGCTGACATGAACGATCCGGCGGACCCCGGCATGCCGGGCGGCGGCAAACAGGACCCGCGTGTTGCGCTCGGCCTCCGTATGCGTAAACCCGCCGTGGTCGAACCGCACCCAGTAGGTGTTGTAAAGCACACCCACTCCCGCCAGCGAACGCATGAGCCGGTCGGGCTCGTCGAACGCCAGCGGGAAGGCCCGCACCTGGCCGCCAAACGGGTCGGCCCGCCCCGGCGAATTGGTGAGCGTGATGACGCGCTGCCCCGCCGCCAGCAGGCGCGCAGCCAGATACCGCCCGGAGTAGCCGAAGGCGCCAGTGACCGCGTGGAGTCCGGGAGCATTCATGGGTGACGGGCGGGTTAGTTGAGCAATGTGCTGAGCCGCCGGCCCAGCTTCACGAGTCTGACCCGGGAGGCGAGCGGCAACCGGCGCAGCTCGCCATACCAGCGGTCCATCAGCTCGAAAAACTCCAGCAGTTCGCTCAAACGCCGCCGCGTGTGGACATCCACCGGCGGGCCGGCCTCCATTTCCGCCGACAGCTCCCGGAGCGTCTTCAGCGTCGGATCCACCTCCCGCCGCTTTCGTTCGTCGAGCAGAATCTCGAACAACTGCCAGACCTCCTTCACCGACTGGAAATGCTCCCGCCGGTCGCCGAGGAGGTGGACGACCCGGACCACCCCCCAGGCCTCCAGCTCGCGCAGGCTGTTGCTCACGTGCGACCGGGCCACGCCCAGTTCGGCCACGATTTCGTCGGCCGTCAGCGGCGCCGGCGCGAAGTGAAGCAGCGCATGGATCTGGGCGACCGTCCGGCTGATCCCCCAGCGCGCCCCCATCTCGCCCCAGTGCAACACCACTTTCCGAACAACAGGATTGGCAGTCATTTCTGTTATTACAGGAATATATGAATAATATGCCCGGCCGTCAAGCCGGGAAGCGGGGCGCCCTGCCCCGGCGCGGCACCCCAGCCTCCGAGACACGCTCCGCCTCAGCCGGCCGTTTCCCCACTCGCCAAACCCCGCCCACACGGCTACGCTGCCGCCATGAGCATCGGCCGTTTCCTGCGGAACTTCCTCCTGCTCCTGCTGATCGTGGTGCTGCTCGCAGCCACGGTGGCCGGCGCGTTGTGGTGGTATTTCCATCCCGGCATCCAGCGCACCGACGGCGTCGCCTATGGCCGGCGCGGCCGCCATCCGCTCGCGCTCGACGTCCTCCGCCCCACGAAACCCAATGGCCGGGGCGTACTGCTGCTCGTCAGCGGCGGCTGGAAATCCGCGGAGCCGGGCAGCCTGGCCGTCTGGATCGCCGCGCCCCTCCTGCGACACGGCTACACGGTGTTCGCCATCTACCACGTGTCGCAACCCGAGGCGACCGTGATGGAGATCATCGAGGACATGCACCGCGCGGTGCGTTTCGTCCGCCATCACGCCGGGGACTACGGGATCGATCCGCAGCGTCTGGGCGTGACCGGTGGCAGCGCGGGCGGGCATCTCAGCCTCATGCTCGCCACGCGCGGCGGGCCTGGCCCGACGGACGCCGCCGACCCGGTGGACCGGGAAAGCAGCGCGGTCCAGGCGGTGGCGGTCTTTTTCCCGGTGACCGATCTGCTCAACCTCGGCCGCTCCACCGAGAACCCCGGCGACGGCGGGCCGCCGAGGAGCTTCCGCGCGGCGTTCGGACCGCAGTCCACAAACATGGCGGTCTGGATGGTGATCGGCCGCGAAGCCTCGCCGATCTATTTCGTCACCACGAACCAGCCCCCGGTGTTGATCCACCACGGCGACGCCGACACGCTGGTGCCGCTGGAGCAATCCCAGTGGTTCCAGGCCAGGGCGCAACAGGCCGCGCGCGAGGTGAAACTCGTCGTCCGGGCCGGCGGCAAGCACGGTTGGCTGACGATGCCGTTGGATATCATCCGGTTCGCCGACTGGTTCGACGAGCATCTGCTGCCAGGCCCGTGACCTGACGCTGCTGGGAACTGCGCTCGAAGGCGGCACCCGACGTTGGGCTTGCCGCGGACGTCCGATGTCCGAAAAAGTCCAAAAGGGGCTTGCGTCGGCGGCAGTGATGGCGATAATGAAGATTCCACGGGTTCGCGGGGTGGAGCAGCCCGGTAGCTCGTCAGGCTCATAACCTGAAGGTCGCTGGTTCAAATCCAGCCCCCGCAACCAATTTCCGGCCCTAAGACACTCATCGCAGGGCCGTTTTTATTGGTTGAATTGCATCCCAATCGAATTTTCCACACTTCGATGAAACACCGTGAACATCCTGAAACTTGGCGAACAAAAACCAACAAAACCACCAACGGGAACCGGTTCGGCGTAGGCACAGGCTCGGAAGCATGAGAACCGTAACCGAAGCGGAACCGGCCGTGCTCACGCCGCCTCTCGGCCTGTCTCGCCAAGATCGCGGGTGCGAGGATCGCGGAGTGGAAGTCGATGCCAGCCGCGCGATGCGTTCGAGGCTGTCGGCGGGGGCAACGCCGGCCTCTTCCCCGGTCTCGGTGGGCGTTTCGCCGGGGGCAGCCTCGATCCCCCGGGCAAGGAGGCGATCCAGTACGCCACAGGCTATGCCTTGGAAGCCGAACGGCAGATGGGGTTGCTGCTGCTGGCGACGAAGCGGGCGAAGGGAGGGAACCCGAGGCTAACCGGTACCCCAGCGGCACCGGTTTCTGGAGCAGCGCCCACGCTGGCCGACCTCGGCGTGACGAAGAAGGAGTCCGCCCACGCGCGAAAGCTGGCGCTGCTGCCATCCGTTGAGTTCGACGCCATCAAGGCTGGCAAGAAGGTGATGGTGCAGGTGCTCCGTGTTGAAGGTTTGTGTCACCCAACGTGGTGCGGACGCGTTGTTGAGCCATAGAAACACGAGACGCCTATCTGACACGAAAACCCGCCTTGGACGTGGCGGAAGCCGTTAATGCCGAGTCTCTGTCGAAAAACGAGCGTTTCGGGACACGACCTATCCGGACTGTAAACGCCGGTCGGAAAGTGCAGTGGCCCTCATGAGGGCGACGGGCGGGCCGTTGGGGCACGGCGACAATACGTTCAGAACGCAACGCCGTGCCGATACCCTGGATAGCGGAATTGCCCGGAGTCTGCGTGGTGTCGACGACTGAGACGCAAGCGCCATAAAACTCGAGGACAGGATTCCCATCTCCAGCCCGGAAAATGGCTCGCGCGACGGGCCAAAAGCGCCTATCTGAACTGCGAACCGATGATGAAACAACTTTTGCGTGCTCTTACTCACCTCGGGGTGCTGGCGGCGTGCCTGCTGACCTCTTCGACCGCTGTGGCAGACTTGTTCGATGGCTGGTTCTTTGCCGGGGAAGGAGACCGCGAATACCTGCAATTGCTCGACATCGCCCGACGCATGTGCGCCGCCGATGCCGAGTTTCAGAACCTGGCAATGCTCTACATGCCATCGTGGAACGGCCTGGTCGAAGGACCGACTTGGGGCGCCTGGTGGGTCCAGAACAGTTACGGAACCACCTACGCCGCTCTGCCGTTCTACGAGGAGCCCTTTGTCAGTTTCATCCAGCATTCCCAAGACCTCTGGTTCGCCAAGATGGGGGACGGCAAGACCCGTTATGTCTGGAATGGCAAGGACAGTTGGGTCCCACCGGACGGTTGCCTGATGGATTGCGCCAATGAAACCTGGGCCATGCACCGGCAAGGGGATGGCCGGGTCAGCATCCACGATTGGGGCGTGGAGTTCACCGCGGCGGGCGGCGTCCTGCAATCCGAGTTGCTCTTAATCAGCCGGGATCGGGAGGCCATCGGTCGCTACCTGCCCAAGCTCGAACGCTGCGCCAATTTCATCGAGTCCCGCCGCGATCCGAAGAACAACCTCTTCCTCGCCGGTCCCGCTGGGAACTTGCTGGCCCCCAGTTACGCTGGCTACAAGCAATCCGACGGCACCTACGGCATGGCTTACCTTACCGGACTTTCGGTGACGTACATCGCCTTCCTCGACCGACTCCGCGAACTAGAGAAGCTCGCCGGGCGGACCGCGCAAGCCGAGCTCTGGGTCAAGCGCCGTGCCTCCGCACGCCAAGGACTCGAGCGGCTGACCACGGCCGAAGGTTATTTGGTCAAGTCCATGGACCCTGACGGCACTCTTCATGGCGTCTATGGCGCTCCCCGCTACGGTTACTTTGAGGCGTCCCCGAACCACGATGCCATCTGCTTCCGGGTCGTCGGGGAGACACAGGCGCGGCAGATCCTCCGCAAAATTGCCTCCATCCCCGGCCTGCGCCCGCACGACCTCATCGTGGCCAACTGCCCTTCGCTCGACGATATGTACGAAGCGCCGCAAGGGCTCTGGGGCTTCGGCACCTGGGTCAACGGTGGCCACTGGACCACCTGCGAAGCCCGGATGATCATGGCGTACTACCGTCTGGGCGCCTACGACGACGCCCGTCGGGCCATGCAGCAGATCCTGACCTTCGCCCGCCAATTCCGGATGGACAACCCGCTGGTCGCCTTCGGCGGCGCCGTCTATCAGCCCGGCGAACCGATCAACCTCACCTACGATGCCTTCGGCGCCCCGGCCGGCCTGATCCGCGGACTGTTTGAGTATCTTTACGGTGCGGAAGGGCTGACCCTCGTGCCGCACCTGCCCGACGGCATCGCCCGACTGGAGCAGAAGTTTCCAATCCGCTTCGGCCACAAACGGCTCTACCTCGCGCTCAGCGGTCACGGCCCCATCACCGCCGTGTTGGTGAACGGCAAACCGTGGAAATCCTTCGACGCGCACTCCGTCTTCTTGCCGTATGAATCAACTCCCGAGGTGGCCGCCGTGCAGATCCTGGCCGGCAACGCGAAATCGCACCCGTTCAAGGCGCCCAAGCTGGACCAGTCCGTGCCGACCCTGCCCGGCCCAGCGGAGTGGCGACCGTCCACCCTGCCGGATGTGATCACCGCAACCGATCTTCCATTGCGAATTGGCGCCGACAGCGACGGCGGGAGCCGCTTCACCGGCGACATCGCTAGGGCATGCGTCTTCAACCGAGCATTGGGTGCCAATGAAATCGCCGCTCTTTGCCAAGACGACCAAGGCCCGGCGTTCAAGGATGCCGCGCTCGTTGGCCATTGGCTATTCGATAAGTCGGCCGCTGGCGTGTTCCCCAATGCCGTCGACCAAGCTGCGGTCGCCCGCAGCGTGGGGCACGTCGAGGTGGTCGACTCACGGTTCGGCAAGGCGGTACATCTCAACGGTGAGGGGTATCTTGAAATCGCCAACTCCCCCGCGCTCGCGCTCGCCAAGGGAGGAACCTGGTACGCCCTCATCCGTCCCGAGGTGACGAAAGGTCGGCTCATCGACAAATGCCCGGTCGGTGGAGCGACCGGTTACACGTTCGATACTTACCCCGGCAATGCGCTGCGGCTGATCAGCGATTCGGGCACGGTTTCGTTCGAGGCCAGGCTCACGCCCGGTGAGTGGACGCACGTAACAGCGACCGTCGATGCCAACGGCAGTTCGGCGCTCTACGTGAACGGCAAGCCCGTGGCTTCGGTACCAAGGGCAAGCTCCGAAGTGGAACTCAAGATGCTCCTGGCCAAGGTCGACCGGGTCCGACGCTTTTACCAAGCTATGGTCCAGGCGGGTAACGCCAACACTTACGAAGCGGCTCATGCGCGGCTGGCAGTGCAGTGCCTAGTCGCCGCCCATGAACGTGTTATGGGACTCGCAGCGGGCACGCTGCCTCGGCTGCCGGCGAGGTCCGCCGCGACCGCGGACCGATTGTACTTGAGCACCACCGCCAAACTGTGCGACGGCTTGGCAAAAGTGTTGGACGGATACTCCAACGCATCTGATGCGCGTCAAAGGCAGTATCACGCGTTGTGGCGTGCGGCCAGCGGGTTTTGAAACGTGCTGGTGGATCCCGGACAGGCCGCTTGGTGGATCATCCAGGACATCCAATAGGCTTGGGCGGAAGCCAACAATCCGAGCAGGCGGCAAGCAGCACTGGCTGCAACTGTAGCCGCGTATGCCCCTGCTCCGACGCATCAGATCATCAGCGAGAAACTGGAAGGGGCCTTGGCTGTCATCCAGACGGGCGGTGTTACAAACCGATCATCTGGTAACACGCCCAAAGCTGCTCCCGCTGGAAACCGTGTTCGGGAATGGACTCCGAGTAGCTACCGCGCCTCGGAACCGGTCTTTGCCTGGCTGGGACCGGCGATTGTCTCCAGAGAATCCACGGGGACATTCCCGGACTTTGCCACGACCACGACTGCGTGAGGACTGTCGGGAAGGCCCGTCGCCGACCAGACAGGCTGGGATTCGACTTCCTGGTCCGCGTGGAAGTCGAGTATGGCCGCGGCTCGCCCGTCCACCCGGAGCTCTGCACTGCCGTAGCCGGGACCGCGCGGGGACCACAGCCGGAGACTGTGGCCAATGACATTCCACTTCACCCGAGCGGATGCCACTTTCGAGACCGTGCCGGAAGCGTAACGAAAGCCCGCTTCTCTGCTTTCGGCCCAATCCGCCGGCGATTCCCCGGCGCCAAGCAATGCTTCGGTCCAGAGAAAGTTCATCCGCGCTGGCTTCGGCGTGCCCTGAACCTCGAACCGTTCGACGACAACATGGCTGTCTGCCTCCAGGCGCAAGCCCAGCACGCCGGTTGAGCCGAAGTTCTCACTGGCCGGTAACCGGCCGGCCCAGAGCTCGCGCCCGTCCACCCTGATGGCCAGTTGGCCCACCCGGCGTCGGACTTGCACGGTTCGCTGCTGCCCCTCCCCGAGTGGACCTGAGCAGATTATCTCCGACCGCCCGGCAGCGTCCTGGCGGAGCAGGCGCCATTGGCCCGAGGTGAATTCCAAGCCCCAATGGCGCGTGTTCATGAGCGGGTGCAGGGTGGCATCGGACGCAGGCATGTTCGGTCCCAAAGGCGCGGCATAGTCCAGCAACACTCGAAGGGTGCCCCGCAGCCGCAACGCCGCATCGAGCGCGAAATCGTCGTAGGCCCGCCGCAACAGCGTGAGCGCCGGCCCCTGATGACCGCTGAGCACAAACCCGTGGCTGCGGAGAGGTTCATTCCACGGCCGTTGCGCGAGGTTGATCGTGCCGCGCCCCTCCGCATCGCGACTGGGAAACATGGCGTGCAACGTGCCCCGCGCATCCACGAAACCGGAGAAGGTCTGCCCCCAGATGCCAAAATGCTCGGCCTCCCGACCCTCGGAGTGCCAGACCGACCCGCATTGAGACAAGGCCCAAGCTGTAGGTTCCCCGGCGCGCTCGATGGGTGCGCGGAACAAGGCGTTGAAATCGCGGTTGAGGGCCACCGAGGTGGCCGGCGCGTACACGAAGCCGTTGTGCGCGAAGGCCGGGTAGAACTCGAGCAGGGGCGGATGAAAGTAGTCCCCTTCCACCTGCCGCACCAACCGGCGGTCCGAATAAGGCCCCTCGGGCTTGGGTGCCGTCATCGCGAAGAGCGCCCAACTGTGCGGGGCCCGGTCCATCATGGCGAGAATCAGCCAGTCGTGCTGGCGGCGCAACAGGGTGGCCGCGTAGGTCCGTTGATAGCGACCGGACAGTTTGGACAGCGTGGAGTTGCGCGTGATGGGCTGGGGCGCGCGGTGCCAAGGGCCTTCGGGCCGTTCCGCCCAAGCGTAGGCCAACCCGCCTTCAGCGTTGAAATCGGGCTGGCCCCAATCATAGACCATGTGATAGCGGCCGTCGGCATAGACCACGCTGACATCCGGCGTGTGCCCGCCGCGGTCGAACGTTAGCAGATCGCCATGCAGGACAACGCCGAGGTTGGTCCAACTCAGGCCATGGTCGGCGGACCGGTAGAGCAGGCAGCGGCTGGGCGGGGTCACGTAGCCTTTACCATAATCCCCAACAAAGACGTACCAGTGTCCGCTGGTCGGGTCGGGGAATAAGAACCCATTAACCGGCCACTCGAACGGTGGCGCCCCACGATGAATCGGGTTGCCCGGCAGGCGCTGGAAGGCATCGAACGAAGGATCGCCGTAAACCGGGTGCCGCAGCCAATCGCTGGCGTGCCGTCCCTCGGCGAAATCTGCGGTTTCGGCACCCGCCGGTAGCGAAAGCAGAAGAAGAGCATGCACGCCAGCCAAGGACGCCGAGAGGCTCAAACCACGGTAGGCTGAACGCATCTTGCGCCAGATTTCGACGGAGCCGTTCATCTCGGGGTGCTTCGACTGGTGCCTCCGAGGCCATGGCCGGAACACACCGCTCTGCGGTGGGGAAGCTCCCAAGTCGCAGGACAATCTCTGATTCCCGGATGCGGTGTAGCTTTGGCTGCGCGATGTGCACCTCCGGTGGAACGTGTCATTTTCATGGAGATTCGTTATGAACGGGCTTCGTTGCCAATGCAAGAGACGGTACATCAATCGGTTAATATAAACAGGTCCGATGGCAGCATCAGCTTCGATGGCCATTGCAATGGCAATCGCATTGCGCAGTATGTGCGAACACAGATCTGACGTGTGGGTCTGGGAGACCGCCCTGCGCCGTGTCTCCCTCAGTCCATATACGGGGCTCGCATCGCGCGGGACCGCAGCCGGTTGGCTTCAGGATCGCCGACAAACTCAGCCTTCCGCAGATCGAAGGTCAGGTTGCGCTTCAATTCCTCACCGATGTCGGCGGCCAGACAGATGTTCATGGATCGGTACATGACATCCTGGTTCGCCACCGGGAGGCGGCGCGACCGGATGCAGTCAAGGAAATCCTGCACGTGGTTCAAGGGCCGTCGTGTCCGGGCCGTGTAATCCGCCAGCAGCGTTCTATATCCGTCCAACAGTTTCGGCGATGAGACATCCGGTGCCGAATACCCATCGGCGGCCGCCGCCCATCCTTCGGGACCATCGAACCGCTCACCGCAGGCGCCATGCCAGAGCTTGCACGGGTCCCAAACCGAGCCGGCGACCCGGAACAGAACCAGTTTCACCCCGTTGGACAGCCGCGTGACCATCGTCGCATCCGGCCCCTCATAACCGAACTCGATGGAGGACACGTTCGTCATATCAAGTCCGGCGAGGGCCTGGGCAACCGAGTGCGCGCCCCACATCGCCACATCGGTGGCGAAATCGTAGAAGTGATACCACCCGGAGCTCAGATAACCCCGGTTGTAGGGTCTCCAGGGACTGGGACCGAGGAAAAGATCCCAGTCCAGTTCATCCTTGGGCGGTTCCGGTTCCGCCGGCAACCAGTCATGACGCAATCCGTCGCGCCAACGACAATCAGCGTAAACGGTATGCACCGGGCCCAGTTGGCCGGTTCGGGCCATTTCGATGGCAAACACATGATGCGGCTCGCTGAGCCGCTGGGCGCCGGTTTGATAGACCCGGCCATACCGCCGGGCGGCCTCCACGACCATCCGCCCCTGCGCCATCGTGAGACACGCCGGTTTCTCGCAATAGACATCCTTGCCGGCCCGCATTGCGAGCACCGAGGCCAGCGCGTGCCAGCGGTCGCCCGTGGCAATCAACACGGCATCCACATCGGTCCGCTCGGCCAATAATTGGCGAAAATCGCCATAGACTGCGCAATCCTTGTTGCCCAGTTTGGTGTCAACCATGTTCTTGGCCGCCAGGCGCTGGCGTTTCAAGACATCGCAAACGGCCACCATCTGCACATCCGGCAGGGACAGGAGCTGAGTCAAATCATAGGAACCGCGACCGCCGACCCCGATGGAGGCCATCACGATGCGTTCGCTGGGGGCCACGACTCCGTTACGCCCCAGCACAGAAGCCGGAATCAAGCACGGCAGCGCCGCCGCACTCGCCCCCATCACCCCGCGTGTCAAAAACCGGCGCCGCGTGAGCGGACGACGAGGGTGGTCGTTCATGAGGGGGTCCCTTCTCACTTTGGCATGGGGGTTTGATCGACTGACCGGATGCTGCATCGGCAGGCGCACCATCGCTTCGCCACCGTTCGCAGAGCCCATTGAGCGTGTCATGCGCATCGGATATTGTACGCGTTGTTCGAGAACCACGTCCGCAACCCATAGCCTTGCTGATTTGCCAGGCTGGTTCACACTGGGAGGTTACGCTTGCCAAGCCGCTTGGCAAGAACCGTCGGTGCAGCCGAGGAGGAAGGAATCAGGCGAGCAACCCCCTCCAGAATCCGAGGACAAAACCTACTCAATTGGTGCCCATCTTGGTGCCTACCGGGGTCTCCCGTCCCGCATAGCGTCCCATTAAACGTTCGTATCCTGACACGCTGCACACCGCCGCGGCGTCCACCGGCGGTATTCTGGGGTCGGCCGTGTCAGAAAGGCGTCCCGAGTTTCAGTGGATTAACAACTCCTGAGCACCGTACTTTGAGACACATGAACGCTCAAACATGCACGCGGTTAGTAGGTTACGCACGGGTCAGCACCACCGATCAGGACCTCCAACTCCAGTTGGATGCCCTCCGAAACGCCGGGGTCGGCAAGAAGGACCTCTTCACCGACAAGATCTCGGGTGCCAAGCAGGTCCGGCCGGGTCTGGACGCCTGCCTCCGGCATCTGGTGTCCGGCGACACCCTGCTGGTCTGGCGGTTGGACCGGTTTGGGCGCTCGCTGCGGCATCTGATTGACCTGGTCGTTCGCCGTGCCCTCGACCGCGTGCGCCACCTCGCGCTGGGCGGCACGGCCATGTCGGTTGACCAGCGCATCAGCGCCGTCGCCGGTGACGCGACCGAGCCCACGCTCCTGTTCATTTTCCTTGGTCGCATCCACAGCCGGGCCGGGCGCGAATTCGAGCAGGTGCTCGCGGTCCTTGTGCGTCCGCCCGCTGTCACCGAATTCATTTCCAGCAGCGAACGCTGGCTGTCACTCGCCGACCCCGCGAATGCCATCAACACCCGTGACGTTTGGAAAAACCACTTCGCGCTGTGGGCGGACAATGCCGAAGCCACCGCGCTTGCCGCCGCCCGGCGGCACTTTGGCCCCATCGCCGCGGACGTCCTTCATCGCCGACGCGCGGAACTCGGCCACGACCGCGACCGCCTCCAAGACTGGCTCGAATCCCGTGCCCGCGAGATCATCGCCGACCGGGGCCAACTGGCCGTGCAAGCGGACCTCTTTGCCGGAGCGCGGACGTTCTCTTTCGCTTCGCCATCCCCCCGTCTCGCTGATTCGCCGCCTCCATCCCCAGCCCCTTGGGCACGCCTGGCCGACCCGTTGGAACGCCTCGCAGGATTCGCCAGCGACAATTCACAACCAGTAGCGTTGCGCCACGAGGCGCAAACCGTCCTCACGCTTTTCAAAAAACGCCGCGATGACCTCGACGCTCGCGACGCCGTCCGCGATCCCGAAGTCACCACGCTGGGCATGTTGATGATCGTGCCGAAAACTTTAGGCAGTTATACTTTACACAAAGTCCCACTTTGAGCATAGTATTCTAGCATGTTTCCAAGACCATTCTGGATCAATCGGTTGCGTGAAGCCTGGCAATCCGTCCCGATCGCCTGGCTGGCAGGAGTGCGCCGAGCGGGAAAGTCCACCCTCGCCCAGAGCCTGGGACCCGACCAGACACTGTTCATCGAATGCGACCAGCCGGAAGCGGAGGACGCGGTCAAGAACCCATCCTTGTTCTTCAAGGCCTGCACCAAACCGATCGTGGTGTTCGACGAAGTCCATCAACTCAAGGACCCCAGCCGTGTGCTCAAAATCGGGGCCGACGCTTTCCCGCACCTCAAGATCCTCGCCACCGGCTCGTCCACGTTGGCCGCGAGCAAGAAGTTCCGTGACACCCTGACTGGCCGGAAACGCGTCGTGCATTTGCCGCCTGTGTCGTGGAGCGAACTGTCCGCCTTCGGTGGCGTGAGCCTGCAACAAAGGCTGTTCCACGGCGGCCTCCCCCAAGCGCTCCTCGCCCCCAGCAAGCCGGCGGCGTTCTACCGCGAGTGGATGGACTCCTTCTTCGCTCGCGACATCCACCGTCTGTTCGAGTTCCGCGACCTGAACCGCTTCAATGCCCTGCTCGAATACCTGCTCCGCCAGAGTGGCGGGCTTCTGGATGTCACCAAAACCGCTTCCGGCGTCGGGATTTCCCGGCCAACTGTGGACAGTCATCTGCTGGCCCTCCAAATCACCCAGGTCATTACCCTGCTGCGCCCCTTCCACAGCGGCGGCCAGAAGGAAATCACTAGGATGCCTCGCCTCTATGCCTTCGACACCGGCTTCGTCAGCCACGCGCGCGGGTGGAATCCGCTCCGGCCTGCCGACTGCGGTTTCCTCTGGGAACACCTGGTCCTTGAACATTTGCAGGCGTTTCTCCCCGACCTGCCGCTCCACTACTGGCGGGACAAAACCGGCCGTGAGGTGGACTTCGTCATCGTCCGCAACCGCGACCAGGTGGATGCCATTGAGTGCAAGTGGGACTCGTCCGAATTCGACCCCGCCGGGCTGAAGGCGTTCCGGGCGCTTTATCCCAAAGGCAACAACTACCTCATCTGCCCGTCAAGCGTGCCTCCCTATCTCAAACCAGCGGGCAACCTCGAAGTCAAAGTCTGTGACCCCTCCGGCATCGCAACCTGAGCGATCATGCCATTGGACCTCACAACCGATTGCACGTTTAGCGGCCCGGCGCTGCCCGAGCCGTTCGTGAAGTTCAATCTGGAGGCGGAACTCAATCGCCTCGCGCTCCTGCCGAAGGCCACCGGGACGGAAGCCCGCGCCCTCAACGACCATTGGCAGTTCGCCCGCCGGAAGCTCCGCAATCTCGTTGCTCACGGTGGTGGCTTGCGCGTGCAGAACCACGTCATCGAACCGCTGCTCGCCCAACTCGGCTACGCTCGCATCGAAGCGGTCGAAGCCGTCCAGACGCGCGAAGGCGACGAGGACGGGGGGCATTGCTCCTCACCGAGGACGGCACTGCGAAGTTGCGCGTCTGGTGTGTGGACCTTGACGCCGACCTCGATGCCCCCGCCCGACGCGGCCTTGCCTACCGTTTCAGCCATACCCGCATCGCGCAGCGTGTGTTGCTCGCAACCGGCGAACGGCTCGGCATCCTCACCAACGGCCTTGAACTCCGCCTCATCATTTCCGACCCAGCGCGGGTGGATTTCCAAGTTGCCATCAGCGTTGACCCGCACTGGAAACGCAGCCGCGATCTGCCGGATTCCGTGCGACTGCTTATCGCGCTCGCGTCGCCCGCCGGCGTCAAAGCCCTGCCCGAACTGATCGACAAGGCTCGCCTGCAGCAGGCCAAGGTCACCAAAGACCTTCGCGAACAGGCCCGCCACGCCATCCGCGAGTTCATCCAGGAACTCCTCGACCACCCCGAAAATCAGCCATTATCGCCTCCCTCCGTAGCAGCCGAGGTTACGAGGCTCAAACTTCCAACCAATCCGCCAAAGCCAGCGAACGCGAGCAAGGCGCTCAATCCGCAACCAACGCCGCAAACGCTCCCTCTCCGCCCTCGGAGGGGGGAGAGGGCCGGGGTGAGGTGGGCCGTCTGAAATCCGAAATCCGAAATCCGAAATCACCGAGCGTGAGGGGGCCGAGGACGAGGACGAACCCGAAGGAGACGACGAGGCAGCTGCCGCCGGCACCAAGAAGACCAAGGTCGAATGGATCGAGGAGATTCCGCCCGGCCGTTTCTATCTTCGCGTCGGCCTCGGTCGCAAAGCCACCGGCTCATTCTACACGCCGCACTCGTTCGTGCGCTTCCTCGTACGCGAAACCCTCCGCCCCCCTCGTCGCCCGCTGCGTTTCCCCTCTGGGTGGGGGAGCGCACGCGCCCCGCGTGCCGTGTTCGGCGCCCTCGCCGAACACATCTGCAACCGGGGTATCTGACGCCGCAGTTCCGGTCGGCGAGGCGCCGACCGGTGCAGCCGAGGCGGCCACGCTCCCCAACCCCGAGTTCCTCCCCGATCCCTGCGCCATCCTCAAGCTCAAGGTCATTGATAAAGCAATGGGCAGCGGCCATTTCCTCGTCGAGAGTTGCCGCTTCCTCGGCGAAGCCCTCTACGACGCCGCCCGCCGTTGCGACGAACTCGCCGCCGCGGCGGAAAAACTCGCCGAGTCCTATCGCAAGTCCGGCCATGCCAACCAGGCCGCCGAACACGAAGCCCGTGCGGCTGCGCTCCGCCAGCGCGTCCTCGACCTGCCCGACCCCGACGACGAACTGCTCCGCTACGGTGCTTCAGCACTCGCGCATGTTCGGTTTTCGCCCCATCGAAGACTTGACCGTGACCCGCTTCTACACTGCGCCTGCCATCTATCAGGCCATGCGCCGAATGCACGAAAGCGATGTGGCACTGCGGGAAACTATCGAGCGCGCTCCCGATCAGTCCGTAATCTTCATTCAGCGCGATGCGGCCGGGCAAATCAAGCCATGCAGCCCGAACAAGATTCTCATCTCCAACACAACCACCCTCCGTCCCTTCAAACGCATTTTGCCCATCGGCTTTCAAACCGATTATCGAACGCGAGTTCTGCCTGTTGTAGAGAAAATCGACCATATTATTGACCAAGCGACAGCAGGCGGCAGTCTCAGCAATCCTTTCCAGATTTCACTCCAAGTCGGCCTCGAATTTCTCCGCAAGATTGAGCCAACGCTCCTCATGGAAGAAGACATGGGGTATTCCTTCGACTGCGTGCGGGGATAAATGTTGGGCCACGGGCGCCTTCTCCGGTTCCGCCTCAGGCGGGCGATGCGTTCGTACCGTCGCGCAATATGTCACGCAGGCGTCACGCGGTAAAGTCATGGAATCAGAAAAAGGGGCGGAGGATCCCATGCGGAAGTTGTTGTTTTGGAACTGCTTGAGAACTGGAGCCAATGGTCGGGGTCGAACCGACGACCTACGGTTTACGAAACCGCAACCACCGGAATGACCCAATTCGCATAAACGCCATTATAATCAATGTTTACAGGGGCTCAAAGCATGTCTGTAAATTCACGCACGCGGCAGATTATAGCACATCCTGGCCTGTACAGTGTCGTAATATGTCGGAATAGATACCAACGGTTTTTCGCACCGTTGGCCGGGTAGGGTCACGCGCCGTACCGGATTTCCCGGTTTCCGCCCTCCGGCCGTTTTACCCTCCTCCGGCGAGAGTTCGACCAATGGTCACCAATTGCTCAACAATCTGGCGCTCACGCGCCTGGCGGTCGTGGAGTCCGGACTGACCATCCAAAGCGATCGGACTTGCCGATTCTGACGACCTTCGAAGTCAACCGTAGGTGCGGCAGCCCATCTGGCTCATAACCTGAAGGTCGCTGGTTCAAATCCAGCCCCCGCAACCAATTTCCTCCGAGTTTGGGCCTTTAAGGCCCTTTCTCGCAGGGGTTTCGCTGAAACCCGGCCTTGGCTCCGTCAGCACCCTCTTCTCTGTGCAACCGCCTGCAACCTCGGGCAACAATGTGGAACTTCTGTGGAATAAACCGGGCCGGAGGCAGGTTCAGATCACCTGCGGAAGCGATTGTTTATCAGTTTTACTTGACAGCTCATAAGGCGCTCAGCTAGTGTCGCATCATGCTTGGTGAGTGCAAAACCAATCCTCCCTCACCCACGCAGCGCCGAGTACGCGCCGCGTGCAAAGGCATCTTCTTATCAGGAGTTAACCCATCAAGAAGGTCGGCACGGTCTTCTGCCTCTGTTTGATCGCCTGTTCCGGTAGGATTCCAGACCACTCCCGGCCCCGTCTTTGTTACCCCCACCCGCACTAGTCCATGCGCCCGCCGAATCCAGTTTTCGCCGAGCGCGGAAAGAGAACCAAATGTCAACCGCACCCTTCGATCCCACGAACGGGACAACCCCGGTAACGTTCCCGTCGCAGGACGCCTGCTGCCAGAGCCCCTGCGATCCCGCTTGGCGTCCAGGCCCCAGTTGCATCGCATTCACTGAAACCAAGACCATTGAGGTCCCCTTCACCCCAAGCCACACCGACGCCGGCCGCGGCTTCGTCACCGTCTCCGTCACCTACACCCACTCGCTCTGCCTGGTCGGTAAGCAGCATGGGTCGCTCGCCTACACCCTGACCCTTCTCCCGGGCGAGAAGTTCACGCTCTACCACAGCGACCGCTACCGCCGCGTCACCAGTGAATCCGAACGCTTCTCCGTCCAGACCACCTTCTCGCAGTTCGTCTCCGCCCTTTATCAGCAGCAGAACTCGAAGGACTCCACCGCACTCAACCAAGTGCTGAACAACCAGACCTCCAATTGGAACGCCTCCGGCAGCGCCGGGGTCAGCCTGTTCGGACTTGTCAGCATCGGCGGAGGTGGCGGAGGTGGCGGCACGTCCAGTTCCTCTTCGCTCAGCAGCCTTTCCACGCAGTCCGCGGCCAGCCAATTCTACTCCACCGCGCAGCAGGCGGCCCAGTACACCGACCTCCAGCGCTCCATCACCGTTAGCAGCTACGAAGATACTCAAACCGTCAACACGACGCAGCGCACGCTGGTGAACAACAACGTCTGCTACGCGGTCACCTACTTCGTCCGCCGTGTGCTCGACGTCTACGTGCTCACCACCAAGGTCACGGCCGTCACCTTCCGCGTTACCGCCGCCAACTACGTCTCGCCGCTGCTGACGCCCGCCGAGATCGGTCAGGTACCGCCCCAGTTTCGCCCCGAAGTTGAGGCCATCCTCAAGGCCTTGCCCGCCGTCGGCGACGGCGCGCCTCAGGTCACCATCTCCGTCCCGACCGACGGCGTTGTTTACGACCCCGAACTCGCGCACTGCTGTGTCCGTGATCCCGAACTGGTTCAGGCCGACCGTATCAAGCTTGAGCGTGATCAGGCGGAAGCTCAGAAGATCGGTCTCGAACTGCAGTTGATGGCTCTCGAAGCCCAGCGCCGCCAGGCTCTGCTGGCCGCTGGCACTCTCACCCCGTTCGAAGTGCCACCCGCCACCACCGTGGTGGCCTGAGCCGGAGTCCGCTCCGCGGGCCAGAACCACTCGTCCTCTTACCACCAACGGCTGGTTCTCCTCATGACGATCGAGATAGCGGTCTTTCGGGCAACGGCCTGCAACGGCCTGCAACCTCGGGCAACAATGTGGAACTTTTGTGGAATAAATCGGCCCTGAGCAGGTTCAAGTCGCCCCCGCCACAACACCCCCACGCGAGTGGGGAGAACCCGCTGAGCTCCTCCGCCCCGTCATGCCTCATCGCCCCGCCGCGGTTTTCGACTTGGCGATTGCCACTTGTGTCATTCGGGGGTTCCACACAAGAATCGCGCCTGTGAAGCCACTGAAACTCCGTTGGGGTATTCTGGGCACGGCCCAAATCGCCCGGAAGAATTGGAAAGCAATCCAGCTCACCGGCAACGCCACGGTTGAGGCGGTCGCCAGCCGTGACATCGGGCGCGCCCGCCGGTTCATTGCGGAATGCCAGGCGGAGGCGCCGATGGAGGTCGTCCCGCAAGCTTTTGGATGTTACGACGACCTGCTGACCGGCGAGACAGTAGATGCCATTTACATCCCGCTCCCGACCGGTTTGCGCAAGGAGTGGGTCGTGCGCGCTGCTGAGGCGGGTAAGCACGTAGTCTGCGAGAAGCCCTGTGCGGTGAGCGTCGCCGACCTGCGGGAGATGGTGACCGCCTGTCGCCTGCATCAGGTGCAATTCATGGACGGCGTTATGTTCATGCACAGTCGCCGGCTGGAGAAGCTTCGCGAGGTGCTGGATGACGGCCAGAGCATCGGTCAGGTCCGGCGCGTCGCTTGCGCGTTCACATTTCGTCAATCGCCGGAGTTCTTCGTGAGCAACATTCGCACCGATAGTGCGCTGGAACCTTACGGATGCCTGGGTGACCTCGGCTGGTATTGCATCCGGTTTGTCCTCTGGCTCATGAACTGGCAGATGCCTCTTCAGGTCAGCGGGTGGATCCTGTCGGAGCACCATCGCCCGGACAGCCCGCTGGCGGTGCCGACTGCCTTCGCAGGCGAATTGGTATTCGACGGGGGAGTTTCGGCCAGCTTCTACTGCTCGTTCCTCACGGAAACCGAGCAATGGATCAAGATCAGCGGCACGCTCGGCAACCTGCACGTCTCGGACTTTGTATTGCCGCTTGCGGGGACGGAACTGGGCTTCGAGGTTGAGCACACGAGTTTCCTCGTCCATGGCTGCGACTTTCGCATGGAGACGCATCCACACCGGTTTGCCGTAGCCGAGGCCAGCCATGGTCACGCCAGTGCTCAAGAGGTCAATCTCTTCCGCAACTTCACGGAACAAGTGCGATCGGGCCAACTCAACGCGGGTTGGCCGGAGGCGGCCATCAAGACCCAGACAGTGATGTCTGCCTGCCTCGATTCGGCGCGGGCCCAGGAGCGGCGGACCGAGGTTTGTTAGGCGTCGTCGCCGGCTGGCCGGGGCAGCCGTCTGCACCCTGAAGATACTTAGCCGACGTTTGCGCTGATTGTCGGCACCTGCGCGCTGATAGCACGGCCTGCGTCGTCGGCCAGCAACGTCACGCGACCTTCGGCACCACGAAAGGCTTGCGGTAATCGCGATGCGAAAGCTTATTGGCATCGTGCGCGAACTCGTGGATGAACCGCTCCTGCTTGGCATCGAAGGTCACCCAGGGTCCGAGAACCGCCGGCGTGGCATTCAAGTCAACCCGGTTCTCTCGCAGATACTCGCGGCATCGCTCGAAAGCGTCCGCCAGCTCACCGTTCCCTTGGATTGTTTTCCGGATGGTTTCGGGCGCCGAATGTTTGCCGAGCCGATAGGAAATGTTCGCGATATGGCAGCAGGCGGCCGAGATGTGGCCCTGCAAGGCCTCCGCCACCAGGTCGCCGGCTCTCCGGCTGCGAACCGCAGCCACGAAGTTGGACAGATGGGACGTTTCCAGTCTCTCGGACTCGCCGTCATCCGGGATGTCCTTGATCTTCCTACCCTGCTTGTCAAAGAGCGCTCCGCCGGTAGCGTCGCCGGCAAAGTAACCGCCCTCGCAGTCGATCACCAGCCCGCTGGTTCGGTTCCGGAACCGGCCCAGGGCGTCCGCCCCTTTGGCCGCCCTCACGTTGCGGACCTCGCAGATGATCGGCGCGGGGCGATAATCCAACAGCGCAATCTGCGTGTTCGCCGTTTCGCCGCCGTCCTCGAAAGCAAACCTGCCCCCGATGCTCATGCCTCGCGGCAGCGGTTGGTTCTGTCCCAAGGCCCATCGGCAAAGGTCTATGACATGGACTCCATTGTTGCCCATCTCGCCGTTGCCGGTAGCCCAGAACCAGTGCCACTCGTAGTGGAGTTGTTTGCGCATCAGCGGCGTCTTGGGCGCCGGACCACACCAGAGATCATAGTCCACCGTGGTCGGCAACGGCGTCGGCGCGCTAACCTTGCCGATGCCGTCACGCGCCCGGTAAACCAGCGCGTGGGCATAGCGAATGGAGCCGAGTTGGCCACTGCGCAGGTAGTCAAACGTCTGGCGCAGGAGCGTGCTCGAACGGTTCTGCGTGCCCACTTGGACCATCCGCCCGTATCGGCGGGCCGCCGCCACCATCTGACGGCCTTCCCAAAGGTCGTGGGAAAACGGCTTCTCAACATAAACGTCTTTGCCGGCCTGGCAGGCCCAGACCGTCGCCAGCGCGTGCCAGTGGTTGGGGGTCGCGATGACCACCGCGTCGATGCTCTTGTCGTCCAGAACCCGGCGGAGGTCAGTGTAAGTAGCGACCGCTTCGCCCCGGTCCTTGAAGGGCTGGAGTTCGCGATCCAGGAACGCCCGGTCCACGTCGCACAGAGCAACGATGGTTGCGCCCGCGACCTCTCGCAACCGGGGAATGAGCTGGTGCCCCCGCCCGCCCACACCGCCGACGGCTTGGGTTGCGCCCAGCCCCACCACGGCCAGACGGACCGCATCGCCGGCTCCGGCAGCTTTGGGTTGATCCTCGCGGCCGGCCATGATTGTGGGCAGACCAAGTCCCAGCCCGGCTGCGATTGAACTCTTCAAGAAGTTTCTGCGGGTTGTCTCTTTCATATGGACCATTTCTTGACAGTGACTAACTTGCCGTTGAAGTACTCGTTCTGTCCCCCTCCCGACCAATCGGGCTGGCCCGTCCCGAGCGATGATGGACATCTGCTGTATCTCGTCATTTCCAGACACTTGACTCTTGGGCCGGGCCGGGAAGCAAGGAAAAAGCCCGACAGTCAAACAAGTGTTCGGCCAGCCTGCCGGACCTCACCCGAACTCGGATTGACGGTTTGACTTGTGCGCGCAATGCTGGGGCATGAAACCGACAGGCCGCCCGCTCTCCTTCCCTCGCGCAGCGTCCAGAGCGAATCGCCTAGCCGCAGCCCGGCGCCAAGATGGGCCCCCAAGACTCTTGGTCACCGCCCTGATCGGGTGGGTAGTTCTCGCGGCGTCTCCGTCGCCGGATGCGGCACCGCTGGGTGCGCCGACCAAGAAACTCATCGAGTACGGCTGGGACGTGCCCACGCCGGCCCAGATGCGGGAGGAGCTTGGGGTCATGGAGAAACGCCCCTTCGACGGGCTTATCTTTCGGTTGAACGCGGGCCACAACGCGTTTGTGACGAAGCCGCTGGAGCCGGCCAAATTCACCGAGGACGAGCGGATTCTCCGCGGTCTGCAATTCACGCGGTTCCGTGATAATTTCATACTGATCTGGGGCTCGCCGCCCGCCGGCTTCGACTGGTTCGACGAGACCCAGTGGCGGGCCATCGAAGGCAACGCCAAACTGTTGGTTGGGGTGGCGCAGGCAGGACGCGTTCGGGGTATCTGCTTCGATCCCGAACCCTATGACTTCAGCCTGTGGGACTACGCCAAACAGCCGCGGGCCAAGGCCCACACGTTTGCTGAATACCGGGCCAAGGTGCGAGAGCGCGGCGCCCAACTCATGCGTGCGTTCGAGCAGCGGATGCCGGGCGCCACGGTCCTGACGTTCTTTCATGTCAGCCTCTACGATCGGTTTGCCACCCTGCCGGAGGCCGAGCGAACCCAGCGGTTGGTGCGGGAAGGCTGGGGCCTCATGCCCGACTTCTTCGTGGGGATGCTGGAGGGTGCCAGCCCCAAGGCGAGGTTCATCGACGGCAATGAAAATGCTTACTACTACACGTCGCGTGAACAGTACTTCCGCGCCTACCATGCCATACGCCAGCGGGCGCGTGGCCTGGTACCCGCCGAACTCCGGGAGAAGTACGAGCGGCAGGTCCAGGCGGGGCAAGCGCTGTACGTGGACCAGAATTTTGCCCTGCGACAGCCCAAAGCGGAGCAGTACTTGAGCTACCGCATGACGCCGGAGGAGCGGACCCGGTGGTTTGAGCACAATACGTACTGGGCGCTCTACACGACAGACGAATATGTGTGGTGCTACAGCGAACGGATGAACTGGTGGAAAGACCAGACGCCGCCCGGTCTCGAGGCGGCGATCGTGAGCGCCCGGCAAAAGATCGCGGAGCGCAAGCCCCTGGGCTTCGACATCGAGCCGCTCATCGAGGCTGCCGGAAAGCGCTAGGCCGGCTTCCCGCCGGGCGCCCGCAGGTGAGGGTCGTCAACGGTCGTCCAGCCCCGTCATTTCCGGGTTCGGATTGGCGCTCGCGAACCTCCTTGCCGCTGATTCTGGGCGAGGTAGCATCACGTCCGAGCGCCGATCGGATGCTACCGGAGTCAGCGACCGATTCCATTTGTCCGCGAGGCGTTTGGCATGAGAATCTCCCTCTGGAAAGAAAGGACGCTCCATGATTGACCTGAACCACGGCATTGATTCCTTTATTGAGCAGACGCGGGAGTTGCTCCGGCAGTTGGATTCGGAAGCGATCATCGGCGCGCGGGATTTGCTGCTGGACTGCCACCGGCGGGGCGGCCGCGTGTTCACGCTCGGCAACGGCGGCTCCGCCTCCACGGCCCAACACTTCGCCTGTGACCTCGCCAAATTCGTGATTCCAGCCGGCCAGCGGCCGTTCGATGCGCGCTGCCTCACCGACAACGTCAGCCTCTACACGGCCTGGGCCAACGACGCCGAGCGCGCCGACGTGTTTGTCAACCTGCTGCGTGGCCTGGTGCAACCCGGCGACGTGGTCCTCGCCTGTTCGGTCCACGGCGGTACGGGCTTTTCGGCTGATGTTCTGCGGGCGGTGCGGTTTGCCAACGCATCCGGCGCGCGCACGATCAGCCTCGTGGGCTTTGACGGCGGGTTGATGCACCGTGAAGCGACCGTTTCAATTCGGGTGCCGGCCGCCTCGACGCCGCAGGTGGAGGCGATCCATCTGGTGATCGAACACTTGTTGATGTGGCTGCTGAAACAAGCCCTCGAAGGTCCGCTCCATGAGTGTTGACGCGTTGTGCCTCGGGCATGCGTCCCACGACTTGTGCATGGTGGTGGACGCTTACCCGGAGGAAAACTCCAAAGTCCAGACTGACCGGCTGATCGAATCCGGCGGCGGGCCGGCGGCGAACGCGGCCTGGCTGCTGACCCGCTGGGGTGTGTCCACGGCGCTGGCCTGCCTGGTAGGCGACGACGATTATGGACGTCGCGCCGCGACGGAACTGCGGCAGACGGGCGTGGATTGCCGGCTGGTGGAGATCCGTCCCGGCCACGTCACGCCCGTGTCGTTCATCCTTGTCAACCGCGCCAACGGCTCGCGCACGATTATCAACCGCAAAGCCGCGTCCGGAAGCCTGAGCCTTGTGCCCGGAAGGCTCGCGGGTCTCGCGCCGCGCCTCCTGTTGTTCGATGGACACGAACTCGAAGCGTCGCTCCTCGCGATCGAGACGTTCCCGTCCGCCATCACCGTGCTTGACGCCGGCTCGCTGCGTGACGGCACGCAAGCGTTGTCACGGCGCGTCCACTATCTGGTGTGCTCGGAACGCTTTGCCGCCCAAGCAACGGGTGACGAGAACGTCAGCGAACACTGGCCAGCCTGCCTGCGGCGATTGCGCGAACTCAACGGCCGCGTGGCGGTGGTGACGCTCGGCGAGCGCGGGCTGGTCTTCGACGATGGCCGGCAGCAGGGCCGCCTGCCGGCGCTGCCGGTGAAGGCGGTGGACACGAGCGCGGCCGGGGACGTTTTCCACGGCGCATTCGCTTTTGCGCTGCTGCGCGGGATGGATCTTGGCGCCGCGCTGCAGTTGGCAACGGTCGCCGCCGGGCTGTCGGTCCAAAACTTTGGGGGACGGTCGTCCGTGCCGGAGCTTGCGGCCGTGATGGAGGCGATGCGGCATGCCTGAGGAGAGTCCATTTTCCGGTTCGTCGCTTTGCGTCGTCGGCAACCTCAACCGCGACGTGAAGGTCCTTCGCGTGCCGGCATCGCCGGGCCTGTTCCGCGACGGGGAAACCTCGGTCCCGGGCATCTTGGAGACCATCGGCGGTGGCGGGGCCAACAGCGCCTGCGCGGCCGCCGCGCTCGGAGCCCGTGTGCGCTTCGTCGCCAAGGTGGGTGCTGACGCGCTGGCCGAACGACTGCGCCAGGCGTTGGAAAGCCACGGCGTGCGCACCCACCTGACCCGTGACCCAGGCTGCGCCACGGGCACGACCGTTGCGCTGGGCTTCGCCACCGGCCAGAGGCATTTCCTCAGTTGCCTGCCGAACAACGCTACCTTGACGTTCGATGATCTCGATTTGGCGGCCTTGGACGGGTGCGCGCATTTGCTGCGGGCCGACGTGTGGTTCTCGCAGGCGATGCTCGAAGGGGGCAACCAGCGACTGCTGGCCGAAGCCCGTCGCCGGGGCCTGACCACGTCGCTGGACATCAACTTCGATCCGCGCTGGTCCACGGGCCCAGCGGTGGAGGTCGTGCAGCGCAAGCAACTCCTGCGGCAGGTGCTGAATTTGGTGGACGTGGCCCACGGCAATGCGCGCGAATTGTGCGAGTTCACCGACAGCCCGGACTTGGAGACGGCCCTGCGGCGACTGGCGGATTGGGGAGTTAGAACGGTGGTGGTCCACTTGGGCGCGCAAGGCGCGGGCTGTTTCTCGGACGGCCAGTGGGTCCTCGAGCCACCCGATCTCGCTGAGGCCCCGGTCCATTCCACCGGGACCGGCGACGTGCTCAGTGTTTGCATGATTCTCCTGCAAGGCCGAACGCAGCCCCTGTCCATCCCGCAGAAGCTTCGGCTTTCCAACCGCGTGGTTCGCGAGTTCATGGAAGGCCGCCGGACCATGATCCCCGCGATTTAAAAAAGCCCTTCACTAACCTGGAGGCAGCTTGAACCGGCAACGCGCGTCCTTGATGGTCAGGCCGAGCACCTCGATGCGCGCGGTGTCAACCGTTCCGAGCCCGGCTTCGGCCGCCCAGAGGAGGTGATTCTCCCCGGGAAATGGGAACTGACCGTGCGCCGCCGCCGGCTGGTAACCCATCGTGGCGGTGCAGACGGCGTCGGTGCAGACGGCGTTGCGGCCGGCGAAAAGCAGTCGCGGTTGAACCGCCTCCACGTCATCGTTCCAGAAACCCTCGCCTCCTTTGATCGTCTCGACTCCGTCAATGATGGCGAGGTCAACCGGGCGCGCGCCGAGCAGATCGGCGACAATGCGGGGCACGCGGCTCTCCGGTGTGTCCGGCGGGCGCTCCCCGAGCTGAGCCGGCACGCCCGCGGGCAAAGGACGCTGGTTCATGTGCAACGGGGCGCCGCGCGACTCGACGCTGTCTTCGTTGGGCGCGTCGTCACCGTAGAGCGCGGTCGGCGTGATCCCGAAGAGGTTCTTGACCGTCATCGTCACGCCGGCGACAGCGTGGTTCTTCATCTTGCCCAGGGAAACAAAAACGTCGGTCTGGTCGTACCAGCCATTGAGTTCGAATGCCGGAAACAGGTACCCGCCCCACGGCACCTTGCGCGGGCGGTACTTGCCCCACGAGCCGCGATTGCGCGTGTTCTCGAAGACGACCCGGTGGCCCCCGGCGGACTGGATCGCCGCGAGATCCCAGCCGGCGTTTTTCAACACCGTGGCCACCGGTTCGCGGTGGTACCAGGCTTCCACCACGGCAATGCGGCGCGCGCCCGCCCGGTCCAACGCCGCGCAAACGGCCGCCACGACGTGGGGGTGGACATGGTACGTGCGGGACGCCGGCAACCCGCATAGTTCGCGGGCCGGGCCCGTCATGTTCACCTTCACGGTCACCGTCTTGCCCTGCACCAGGCTTCGGATGCCGCCGATCGCGTCGAGCGCCGCATCGAGTTGGCGGCGCACCACGGCCGGCTCATAGGATTCGCACCGCCGGATGGCCACCGGCAGACTCGGCGCGCTCCCGGCGCGATTGGGCCGGTTCGCCGGCGGTGGCTCCGCGGCGGCGAGCAGCGCCGGCCAGCCGCCCCAGGCCCAAAAACCCAGGGCCCCGGCCCCGCGGGCGAGCAGTTCGCGTCGCGTCAGACCGGAGCGGCCGACGGGCGGGTGCGCCCGGCAGTAGAACGAATAGGGATTGTCTTTGTTCATGGCTCACTCACCTTGCCTTCGAATGAGGATCAACCAGTCGGTCCATTCCGGTCAATCTCGTAACCGCCTTCCGCGGCTCGGCCGCCAGCATGCTCACGCGTGTCGGCCGGCGCAAGACGGCCGATTTGCTCAAGCGGCTGCCCGCCGCCCTGTTGCCGATACGATCCACTTAACAAGACTAGCATATTTGGTGATTCTGTCACGCGGCTCGCGGCGCTCGGTGCTGGTGCCCCGTTTCACCGAGAGCCAGCCCAGCCACCGTCGGTTGTTATGGCCCGGCAGGGGCGCTTCCGAGCGTTCATTCACGAGCCCCAAACTCCGTCATCAATTACCTTGAGCCGGCGGTCCAATAGCTTAAGCTTCCGGTTGGTGTCGAAGATGAAAACCTGGTTTCACATCGCCTCGCCACCTTGGTGCAAGGTACTGCTGGCCTCCACCCTGGTCCTGGCAGGTTGGCAGGGAAGGGCCGGGACAACGGCGGCCACCAACCAGTCTCCCGCCGCCACCCGCGCCGCCGCGCCGCACAACGTTCGTCAGCCCGCCGTCGCTGGACTGTTTTATCCCAAGGACCCGAAGACCCTGGCCAACACCGTGGACCAGTGCCTTGCCGCCGCGCCGACCAACGCTGTCGCCGGCGTGCGCGCGCTGATCTGTCCCCACGCGGGTTATGAGTATTCCGGGCCGGTCGCCGCGTACGCTTACAAACGGATCGCTGGCGGCAGCTACGACACGGTCATCATTCTGGCCCCGAGTCATTACGCGCTTTTCCAGAGCGTGTCCGTGCCGGCGACCGACGCCTACGAAACGCCCCTGGGGCAGGTGCCGGTTTCCGAGCAGGCGCGGCAGCTCGCGAAGCAACCGCCCTTCGTGCTCGAACCGCGCTGCCTCGTGCAGCGTCCACCGTGGTCCGCGGTTGCTTCCAAGCCCAGTCCGCCCGCCGGCGAAGACACGCCGGAGACGTGGGAGCATTCCGTGGAAGTGCAGGTGCCGTTTCTCCAGCGCACGCTGAAGCAGTTCAAGATTCTGCCGGTGATGTTTGGGCGGGCCGATCCCGCCGAAGTCGCCCGGGCGCTGGCCCCGCTGGTGGGCGACAAGACGCTCGTCATCGCGAGCAGCGACCTCAGCCACTACCATCCTTACCAGGAAGCCCGCGCGCTCGATGGCCAGACGGTGAAGTGGATATGCGACCTCGACATCGCGCGGTTGCAGGCCCCCGAGGCCGAAGGGAGCGCGTGCGGGCGAATGCCGATCCTCACCCTGCTGCACCTCGCAAAGCTGAAAGGCTGGACACCGCAGTTGCTCGACTATCGCAATAGCGGCGATACCGCTGGCGACAAGAGCCGCGTGGTGGGCTATTGCGCGGTTGCCTTCACCCGCGGCGATGGGAAAACAACCCCCGACAAAGCGCCGACGGCGCCGAAATCCGCCGCGCAGTTCAACCCCGCAGAACGCAAGTTTTTGCTCGATCTCGCGCGCCAGGCGCTCACCCGCGTGACGGCAGGTCGCGATCTGCCCGAAATCAAATCCGACGTGGTGCCCGCGTCGTGCCGGGCCGCCAAGGGGTGCTTCATCACGCTGACGAAATCGGGCGAGCTGCGCGGCTGCATCGGCAACATTTTACCCGCGGGTCCGCTCTACCAGGCCATCATGGATAATGCCCGCAACGCCGCCTTGCGCGATTCGCGCTTTCCGCCCGTGACCGCGGATGAAGCCGCCCGGGTCCACATCGAGATCAGCGTGCTCACCGTGCCCGAGCCGCTGGCCTTTGCTTCGCCGGAGGACTTGCTGGCCAGGTTGCAGCCGCACCGCGACGGCGTGGTGCTCAGGATTGGGGGGCGCGGAGCCACGTTCCTGCCGCAAGTCTGGGAGCAGTTGCCCGACAAGGCCGAATTCCTCAGTCACCTCGCCGCGAAGGCCGGCTGCCCACCGTCGGCGTGGCGCGGGAAGGATGTGTCGGTGTCCCTCTACCAAGCCGAGGCATTCCAAGAGCCGAAGTGACCCCGCATGGCTGGCGCGGACTCCACAAGCCTCTCCGTGGACGCCACCCGCAAACCCACGCTCACGGCGGTTTTCGCCCTCGGCGTGTCCTGCATCATCACGCAACTGGCGTTAATGCGCGAGATGCTCGGCGTGTTCGCCGGCAATGAATTGGTGCTCGGCGTGGTGCTGGGAAACTGGCTGCTCCTGATGGGCCTGGGCGCGTCGCTGGGCCGCTGGGCCAGCCGTTGGGAACACGCTCCCGGCGCCCTGATCGGGTTGCTGCTCTTCACGGCGGTGGTTCCCCCGCTGCAGATCGTCGCGCTGCGCGGGCTGCGGCAGTTCGTCTTCTTGCGCGGCGAAGCCATCGGGGTGGTTGGCACGGGCCTGGCGAGTTTGCTCGTGCTGCTGCCATATTGCCTCGCGGCCGGTTTTTTTCTGGCGCTGGCCTGCGGCGCCTTGGCCGGACGGGGGGCGGCGGTGGGGGCGGGGCGGGTTTACGCGATGGACAGCCTCGGGAGCGTGGCGGGCGGCGCGCTGTTCAGCTTCGTGCTGGTGCGGTGGCTGGACCATGTGGCGCTGCTCGGCTGGCCGGCGCTGCTCAACGTGCTCGTGGCGGCCTGGCTGGCGTGGCGCACGCGAAGCGTAGCGGCGTCTCGGCAGAGCGCCGCACATTCTCTTTCGCCAACACGGCGGCGCTCTGCCGAGACGCCGCTACGAGAATGGGGGGCCTGGCCAACCGGCACTTTGCTCCTCGCGCTGACGCTCGCCGTGGGCGCGGGTTTGCTCGCGTGGATTCTGCTGGCCCGGCCGGACGTGTCTTCAACGGCACGACAGTTTCCCGGACAACGCCTGCTCTTTCGCGGAAACTCGCCCTACGGCCGCCTGATCGTAACCGCGTCGGGCGACCAGACGAACTTCATTGAGAACGGCGTGGTGGTGGCCTTCACGCCCAACATCGAACAGGCCGAGGAAAGCGTCCACTTCGCGCTCGCGCAACGGCCCGGCGCGAAACGCGTTCTGCTCATCGGCGGCGCGTTGTCGGGCGCGACGCGCGAGATTCTCCGCTACGGTGTGACGGCGCTCGACGGCGTGGAACTGGACCCGCTGGTGGCCGCGCTGGGCCGCCGGTTCCTGCCGGCGGAGTTCAGCGACGCGCGGCTGCGCCTTTGCGAGGCGGATGCGCGGCAGTTCGTGCGGCGGGCCGGCGCGAACTACGAGGTCGTCATCGTGGCCCTGCCGGACCCCACGACGGCCCAGCTCAACCGTTTTTTCACGCACGAGTTTTTCCAGGAAGTCCGCCGGGTTCTGCGGCCTGGGGGCGTGTTGAGCTTTGCGGTGGGGCGGTACGAAAACTACGCCGGCCCGGAGCTGTCACGGCTGCTGAGTTGCGCCCGGCAGACCGCGGTGCGCTCGTTCCACAACGTGCTGCTCCTTCCCGGTGGACGGACTTATTTCCTGGCGTCCGACGGGCCGCTGACGACGGACATCGCCCCCGCGCTCGAACGGTCAGGCGTGGCCACGCGTTGGGTGACCCGCCCCTACCTCGCAGCGACGCTCGCCCCGGATCGCCTCGCCGATCTTGAACGGGCGGCCGCGTCGGCGGCACCGGTGAACCGCGATTTCGCGCCGGTGCTCTATTATCTGCACCTGCGGTACTGGGCGAGCCAGTTTGAAGGCGGCTCGCGCGGGCTGGCGATGGCGCTCGTGGTGGTCGCGACGATCTATCTGGCGCGATTGCGCGGCGCGGCGGGCGTGATCTTCGCGTCCGGTTTTGCCGGCTCGGCGCTGGAGCTGGTGCTGTTGCTCGCCGTGCAGATTGTGACCGGCGCCGTTTATCGGCAACTTGCGTGGGTGGTGACCCTCTTCATGGCAGGCCTGGCCGTGGGCGCGTTGGCGGCGACACACTGGCTTTTGAAGCCGCAGCCGGGAACAGGACGTAGCGGCGCTTGGCCAAGCGCGACTGATCAGCCCGGAGAGACGGTGCGGCGCTCTGCCGAGACGCCGCCACCTTGGGCAAGCCGCATCCACCCCAGCTCCTTGCTTTGCCTCCTGGCGCTGGGTGTTGCCGTGTTCGCGTTGCTTCTGCCGGTGTTGCTGCTGGCGCTGGCACGGCTGGCCACACTGGGCGCCGGCGGGACCGCGATGCTGGCGATCATACTCGTATTCACCTTCGGTCTGGCGGTGCTGGTCGGAGCGCAGTTCCCGCTCGCCAACGCCCTGGCGACGGGCGTCCGTCATGCCGCGGCGCGCCTCTACACCGCCGACTTTGTTGGCGCGTCCATCGGCGCGCTGTTGACCAGCGTCTGGCTCCTGCCGGCGGCGGGCGTGGCCGGCGTTTGTTGGATCACCGGCGGATTAAGCCTGCTCGCCGCGCTCATCGCTCTTGGGAGGAAACGATCCCCATGCACAAACTCAACCTGATTTGTCTGAAGACCGTCCGCTGGAGCAGTTGGCCGCTGCTCCCGGTGATCGGCGCGTTCCTCTTCACCGGCTATGCCATCACCGGTCAATGCGGGTTGGGCCGGTTGTGCGACGAGAAGACCGCGCTGACCCTGCACCGGATGCTGCACTGGCCGCTGATCGTACTCGTGCTGGTTCACAGCCTGCCGGCGGTGTATCTTGCGTTCCAACGATGGGGCTGGATCAAACATCGCGAGGAAACGGAACCGTGAAGTCCAAAGAGCGAGAACCTGAGTTTGAAGGCGCGGGCGGGCCCGGCCGGTTCGCCTCGCCGAGACGAATTCCGCGGCGCGCGGCCATTGGCGTGGGCGTGGCCGGCGTGGCGGGTCTTGCGGGGGCGTCGTCGCTTTTCGATTTCTTCGGCAAGTGGCGTGCGGCCGAGGCGCCGGCCGACACCTTCAAGGGCGACGCGCCGAAAGGCGATCTCTGGGAATTGTGGCAGAAGCGCGGCTGGGTTAAGGAAGGACGCCACTACCTCAAGCTCGGCCGCAACGTGCAGTGCAAGGTCTGCCCGAATAATTGCGTGCTCGAACCCGGCGACCGCAGCCATTGCCGCAACCGCATTAATCGCGACGGCACCCTCTACACGCTCGCTTACGGCAACCCTTGCACGTTCCACGTTGATCCGGTCGAGAAGAAGCCACTGTTCCATTTTCTGCCCGGCACGCGCACGTTTTCGCTGGCCACGTCCGGCTGTGTCTTCCGCTGCCTCAATTGCCAGAACTGGGAGATTTCCCAGAAGAAGCCGGAGGAAACCAAGGACCCGCGCGGCGCCGAGTTCCGGCTCCGCCCGCCGTTGCCCGCCGGCCTGACGCAGGAGCAGATGGCCCGCCTGAGCTTGTTTCCGGACGATGTTGTGGCCGTGACCGCCGCGCTGGGCTGCCCGTCCATTTCCTGCACTTATTCCGAGCCGACCGCGTTCTACGAATATACGCAGGACATCTGCCAGGCCGCGCACGAGCGCCAGCTCAAAAACATCGTCGTGTCGTGCGGCTCCATCGAGGAACGCGCGGCGCGCGACCTTTATCAGTTCGTGGATGCTGCGCACGTTGACCTCAAGGGCTTCGATGAGGACATCTACCGGAAACTCAACTCCGGCAAACTCGCGGCCATCTTGCGCACGCTGAAGGTGCTGCGCGAACTCGGCGTGTGGTTCGAGATCATCAACCTTATCGTGCCGACTTACACCGACGACCTCGACATGATCCGGCGCATGTGCGGTTGGATTGTGAAGGAACTGGGGCCGGACCAGCCGCTGCACTTCTCGCGCTTCCATCCGCAACACAAACTCACGCATCTCCCGCCCACGCCCATTGAAACCCTGGTGAAAGCGCGCGACGCCGCCCGCGCCGGGGGCCTGCGCTTTGCCTACATCGGGAATGTGCCCGGCCTCGCCGACGCCGGCACCACGTGGTGCCCCGGCTGCAAAAGAGCGATCGTCGAGCGCGACATTTTCGCCGTCACGCGCCTCGACGTGATCGGAGGCAAGTGCCGCTTTTGCGGGGTGAAGATTCCCGGCGTGTGGAGTTAGTTGTGGGTGGCCAGTGGTAACCATCGCGACCCAGCGGTCCACGACCCACCCAGGTCAAATCCGGTAGGGACGCGCTGCGCCGCGTCCGTAGAAGTGGGCCGAGTCGCAGCTCAGCCCAGCCCAGCGGTCCACGACCCACCGTTCGTCATTCGTCATTCGTCATTCGCACTTCACACTTCGCACGGGTGGCTGCCCGACGGCCGGGCGGGCAGGGGTGGTGTGCGGCCTGTGGCCTCAGTCGCGGCCCGGCGATCCGCGACTCACCACAGCCAAATCCGGTAGGGACGCGCTGCGCGTGTTCCCATTCTGACTTGAGGCGCTGGCTGTCGTGAGCGGCGTGTGGGCATGCCGATGAACTCCCGCGTGACTGATGGAAGCTTGGGCCGCGACGCAGCACGGCCCTACCGCTGCCGCGCGCGTTCGTGACGTTTGGACTTGCACCCGCCCCGGTTCGCAGCGTGATATTCCGGGGGACAAGCATGCGGACGAACCGGAATTACACGCTCCTTTTGGCGAGCCAGTTCCTCGGCGCGTTTGGCGACAACGCCATTCTGGCCGTGATCCTGGGCCAGTTGACCTTCCAGCAGCGGGCCGGGCTCATCAGCCACAGCCAGTTGGGCGCGGCCAGCGCGGTGTACACCAGCCTGCTCTTCATTCCCTATGTCGTCCTGGCCCCGCTGGCGGGCTACCTGAACGACCGTTTCGCCAAGTCGCGCTGGCTGCTGGGCGGCAACCTCCTCAAGGTGCTGGGGACGGCGATCGCCATGCTCGGCGTCTGGCACGGCGGCTATTGGCAGGGAGTCGGCTACCTGATCGTCGGCGTCGGCGGCTGTTTTTATTCGCCGGCGAAATACGGGATTTTGCCCGAGATCGTGTCCCATGCGCGGTTGGTGAAGGCGAACGGCACGATGGAGTTTCTCACGCTGGTGGCCATCCTCATGGGGTTCATCGGCGGGGCCGAGATGATTGACCGGCTCCCGGTGGTCACGTGCTACGGCCTCCTCCTCGGGTTGTTTGGCGCGGCCGTCCTGCTGAACGCGGGCATGACGCTGACCCCGGTTCACCGGCAGGTGCCGCTGAAGGGGAGCGTGGACGAGTTTCTCGGGAACTTCGGCAACCTCCTGGGCGATCCCCGGCTGGCGCGCGTGTTGTGCGGGACCGGCTTGTTCTGGGTTTGCGGCGCGGTGACGAAGATGAATTTTCCCCCGTGGGGCCTGAACGTGCTGCGGCAGCAGAGCAACACGCAGATCGCGTTGCTCGGACTCTGGCTGAGCCTGGGCATGATGGTCGGCGCGGTGCTGGCGGGGCAGTTGCACGCGGTGGGCGACCTCCGGCGGGTGCGGACCTACGGCTGGGGCATGGCGGCGTTGATCGCGGTGCTGGGGCTGGTGGAGTTGCTCACGGGCGCCGGGTTGCTTAATATCGATCCGATGAACTTCGGCGTGCATCACCCCGGGCGGATGGAGGCGTGGGCGCACGCGGCGGGGCTGGGCGGGGGCCGCTGGAAAGTGGCGCTGATGCTGATCATGACCGGTGTGCTGGCGGGGTTGTTCCTCATCCCGCTCAACGCGGCGCTGCAGTCCGAATCCGACCGCGGCAAACTCGGAAAAACCATCGCGACCCAGAACTTTGTGGACAACCTGGGCCAGCTCGCGGCGGGCATGATGGTTTTCAGCGGCGTGAAGGCCGGTCTGGACGCCTCGGGGATTTTCCTGTTCCTGAGCGCGCTACTGGCGCTGGTGGTCACCGTGCTCAAAGTGCCGCCACCCCGGCCGGCGACGGAGGGTGAATCGCTCGACCCGGATTTGTGAAGCCGGTCAATCCCAGTGCGGCCGCGCCGTCGCTGAGCCTGCTCAAGGCCGTGCCACTGGCCTTCCTGACCGCAGTCGCCTTTCACGTCGCGTTCACGTATCCGGCCTGGTCCTGGCTGGTGCTGGCCTTCCTCGGCGGTCTGTTTGCCTTGCGGCGGCTCGGGACGGCGCGCCGGGCGTTCTACGCCGGGCTGGCGGTGGGCCTGGGAATCTACGGACCGCAACTGGCGTTTTTCTGGCGCATGTTCGGCCCGGCGGCCATCGCGTTGTGGCTGGTGGCGGCCTTCTGGCTCGGCGCGTTCGTCCTGCTCATGCACCATGTCCAGCACCGCTGGGGCAGCCGGTGGGCGGTCGTGCTGGTGCCGGTGGTCTGGCTCGGGCTGGAGTTTTTTCGGAGCGAACTTTATTACTTGCGTTTCGCCTGGTTCACGGCGGGGAGTGTTTTGCCGGTGGGTTGGTCGCGGCCGCTGCTCTCGCTGTTCGGTGTCTATGGTTGCGGCGCGGTTCTGATGGGAATTGGCGCCATGGTGGCCAGCGTGCTTGAAGGACCACGGCGTTTTCAGCAGCGTGTTTTCGTTGGGTGCCTGATCCTGGGCGTCGCCGGTTGCTGCCTGGTCGCGGGGATTTGGCTCCTGTTTCTGGCCCGGACCAGGCCGGACAGCGGTCCGCGGCCGAACATCCACGTCGCCGGCCTGCAACTGGAGTTTGCCGGCGAATCGGAAATCATCGAGCACCTTCGCCACCTCGCCAAGGAGCATCCCGAGGCTGAACTCGTGGTGCTCAGTGAGTATGCGTTTGTCTGGCAGGTTCCCGACGGGGTCAAGGAATGGTGCCGCAAGAACCGGCGCTGGCTCATTGCCGGCGGCAAGGAACCCCTGCTGAAGCACGACTTCTATGACACCGCCTATGTCATCAGCACGAACGGCGAGGTCGTGTTCCAGCAGGGGAAGATGGTGCCGGTGCAGATGTTCAAGGACGGCCTGCCGGCGCCGGAGCAGCGCGTCTGGGATTCCCCGTGGGGCAAGGTCGGCATCTGCATTTGTTACGATCTGAATTACTCGCGGGTCGTGGACGGTTTGATTCGGCAGGGCGCGCGGGCATTGATCGTGCCGACGATGGACGTGGAATCGTGGGGGCTTCACGAGCATGAGCTTGCCGCGCGGCTCACCCCGATTCGCGCGGCCGAGCATCGCGTGCCGGTCTTCCGACTGGCCAGTTCGGGGATCTCGCAACTGGTTTCTTATGACGGAGAGCTGCTGGCGCAAACGCCTGTTCCCGGCCAGGGCGAGATTTTGGCCGGCGAGTTATCCTGGCGCGGTCGCGACGCGACGCGACTCCCACTGGACCGTTACTTGGCGCCCGTTTGCGTGGCGGCCACGATTGCGCTGATCCTGGTTCTTCTCTGCCTGCATTGGCGCGACCGCCGTGCCCATCCCTCAACCCTCAACGCTCAACGCTCAACTTCCCCGTGATGCGCGCGCTGCTCCTTTTCCTGCTTCGCCGGTTGTTCCGGTTCCGGGCCTACAACACCGAAGCGCTCCAGACGCCCGGTCCCGTCCTGCTGATCCCCAACCACGTCTCCTGGCTTGACTGGTTGTTTGTGGGAGCCCTGCTGGAGCGTGACTGGCGGTTCGTCGTTTCCAGCGTGGCCGCGAACTACAGTTGGCTGCACCGGAAAATCATGATCAACCGGCGCACGTTCGCGATTGACCCGGCCTCGCCTTATGCGGCGAAACACCTGGCCGAGCTGCTGGGACAGGGCGGCCGCCTCGTTCTTTTTGCCGAGGGCCAGATCAGCCAGACCGGTTCCCTGATGAAACTCTACGACGGCACCGGCTTTCTCCTCCACAAGACCCGTGCCCGGGTGATCACCTGCTATCTCCGCGGCGCCAACCGCCTGCGCTGGTCGCGGCAGCCCGGCTGGCGGCGCTGGTGGCCGCGCGTGACCGCGCACTTCAGCCCCGTTCTCACCGCGCCCAAGCTCGAGAATATTACCGTGGCCCGGGCGCGCGGCCGGCTCACCAACTGGCTGCGTGACCAGATGATCCGGCAACAGTTCGAGACGGAGATGGAATTCGGCCCGACCCACGTGCTGGACGCCATCCTCGCCGCGGCCCGGCAGACGCCGGGCCGGGTGATCGTGCAGGACGCGACCATGCAGGAACTAACCTATCGGCGGCTGCTGGTCGGCGCCGAACTGCTGGCCGGCCGGCTCGGTCCGCAGTTGGCGGCGGGTCCCGAGCGGGTGGGCGTGCTGCTCCCGAACGTCAACGCCCTGCCCGCGCTCGTGCTCGGCTTGTGGTCCCTCGGCAAGGTTCCGGCCATGCTCAATTACTCCACCGGCGTGAGCACGATGCTGGCGTGCGCGCAACTGGCCGGTTTGAAGCACATCGTCACGTCGCACGCCTTTCTCTCCCGGGTCCGGCTCAAGCTCGAGCCGCTCACCGAGGCGGGCATGGAACTGATCTACCTCGAGGATGTGCGCGCCGAGATTTCCGGCGTTGCGAAGGCGGCGGCTGTGGTGCGTCACCGGGTGCGCACCGGCGGTCGTTTGCGGGCCCACGGCGGCGCGGCAGACCCGGCGGCGGTGCTCTTCACCAGCGGGTCGGAGGGAATGCCCAAGGGGGTCGAACTCACCCACGGCAACTTGCTGGCCAACATCCGGCAGATGCTCGCGATCATTGATGTGACCGACGACGACCGGATTCTGAACGCGATGCCCACGTTCCACAGTTTCGGCCTCACGGTGGGCACCCTGCTCGGCCTGGTGCGCGGCCTCTACGCGTTCCACTATCCGTCGCCCCTGCATTTCCGCATCGTCCCCAATGTGCTCTACGACCGTTGCTGCACCCTGTTCATTGGCACGAACACGTTCCTGAACGGCTACGCGCGCCGGGCGCATTCCTACGATTTCCGCTCGCTGCGTTATCTTTTTGCGGGCGCCGAGAAACTGCAGGAGGACACCTCGCGTGTCTGGGCCCAGAAGTTCGGAGTGCGTGTGCTCGAAGGCTACGGGGTAACCGAATGCAGCCCCGCGGTGAGCGTCAACACGCCGATGTATCCGCGGCACGGCTCGGCCGGGCGCCTGGTGCCCGGCATGGAATACCGGCTCGAACCGGTTGATGGCGTGGCCGACGCCGGGCGGTTGCTGCTCCGCGGTCCAAACGTGATGCGCGGCTACCTCAATCCCGACGCGAACGCGAAGTTCCAGGCCCTCGGCGGCTGGTATGACACGGGCGACATCGCCAGTGTGGACGCCGATGGTTTCCTGTTCATTCGCGGCCGGCTGAAGCGCTTTGCCAAGATCAGCGGCGAAATGGTGAGCCTCACCGCGGTCGAGGACGCGCTGGCGGGCGCTTTCGTGAGATACGGTCTGCGCTGCGAGGTCGCCGTGCTCGCCCAACCCGATGCCGACAAGGGCGAGGTGCTCGTCGCGGTCACCAACGAGCCGCACCTCAAGCTCGACGACCTCCGCGCCGTCATCAAGGCCCGGGGCTTGAGCAACCTGTGCGCGCCGCGCGAGCTGAAATGTCTTCGCGACATTCCGAAACTCGGCACCGGCAAGGTGGATTATCGCGCGCTGGAGCAGGCCCTCCGAAAGCCAGACCCGCCGGTGGCGGGCTGAGACTGTCACCGGTCAAAACGGCAGTTGCGGCTGGCCGGCGCCTGCGGGTGGTTCGTCCCCGGGCGGCTCGGACGAAGGCGCGGCCGGGTCGGCCGGCGCTGCGGTCGCAGGTGTCGCAGCCGGGGCTTCGCCGGCGGCCGGGGTTTCGGCGGCGACCTCAGCCGGTGGCGGCGCGGGCGCGTCCGTCGGTTCCGGGGTGGCCGCGTCCGGCAGGGACGGCACCACGTTCGCTTCGACCGGTGGCGGCGCCAATCCCTGCAGGCTCACCAGCACCGGGCGGACCATCTGGCCTTGAAACGCATAGCCAGTGGCCAGCGTTTCGGCGACCAGGGCGGGTTCGGGGATGACCGTGTTTACGTCCGGGAGTTGCTGCACCTTGGGATCGAACGGCGTGCCCGGTTCCGCGACCACCGGCACGAGGCCAAGGCGTCGGGCGGTGTCGCGACACGCCGCCTGGAAATGGCCGAGCTGTTCGATGATGCCCGGCTGACCCGAGCGGACCGCGGCAACGTAGAGCGCATAGACATGGTCGAGGATGCGCACGAGTACCTGGAGCCACTCGGCCTCGGTGCGCCGCAATTTCTCCACCTCCAGCCGCAGATGCGTGCGCTCGATGTCGCTGGCCTTTTCCAGGAAGGCCCGGAAGCTCGACTGCTCCGCGGTCATGCGTTCGGCGATCTCGCGGGCCGCGGTGGTCACCTTGGTGGCGTGTTCCTGGGCGATCTGCCACTGGCCGGTGGCGCGGCCAATGCGTTCCGCCACTTCTTCGAGCTGCTGGATTTGCGCCAGCGTGTCGGTGAGCGAGGACGTTTCCGCCAGTTTCAAGGCCGCCTGGTGGCGCAGGATGAAGGGCCACACGCCGAGCCACGCGCCGAGGGCGACACAGGCGGCGAAACCGGCGATTTCGTAGGGCGTCATGGGACGCCGGGCCTGGTAGAAAATGAGGAACGCGGCGGCCAGCAACAGCAGGTCACCCACAATAAACGGCGCCAGGAACGTGAGGCCGCGCGGCGCGACCGGAGTTGGCTCGGACATAACACGGCCAGATTAGGGCAGTTGCCCGACGCGAGGCGAGCACTTGTTGCACAGCGCGCGTTGACACTCCGCCGGCCGGCCATTAGCGTCTTTCCAGCATGAACGTATTGCAGGATTCGTTGGTTGAATTGATCCGCCGGGCGTCGGCCGAAATCCCGGAGGATGTGCAGGGCGCCATCCTCCAGGCCCTCGAGCAGGAGAAGAAAGGCACCATCGCCGAGTCGGCCTTCAAAATCATCGAACAGAACATCGCGCTGGCGAAGCGGAAGTCGCAGCCCATCTGCCAGGACACCGGCAGCGTGTTGTTTTATGTGGATTGCCCGGTGGGCTATGACGAGATGGCATTCACCGAGACCGCCCGGGCCGCGGTCACGCAGGCGACGAAGAAGGGTTATCTGCGGCAGAATTCCGTGGATTCCCTCACCGGCAAAAACGACGGCACCAATGTCGGGCCCGGCGCGCCCACGGTTCATTTTCACCAGCACCGTGCGGCCGAGGTCACGGTGCGGCTGGCGCTCAAGGGCGGTGGCTGCGAGAACGTCGGCGCCCAGTACTCCCTGCCGGTGGAGAAGCTCAAGGCCGATCGCGACCTGGACGGGTGTCGCAAGGTGATTCTGGACGCGGTGCTGCAGGCGCAGGGCAAAGGTTGCGGACCCGGCGTGCTGGGCGTGTGCATCGGCGGCGACCGCGCCACCGGCTATGAGCTGTCGAAGACGCAGTTCCTGCGCAAGCTCGACGACCGCAATCCGCTGCCGGCGCTTGACGCGCTGGAGCAGGACATTCTCAAGACCGCAAATGAACTCGGCATCGGGCCGATGGGGTTTGGCGGCAAAACCACCCTGCTCGGAGTCAAGGTCTGCGCGGCGAACCGCGTGCCGGCGTCCTTTTTTGTCAGCGTCAGCTACATGTGCTGGGCCTTCCGCCGGCAGGGGGTGACGCTCGATGCCCAAAGCAACATCGTGAATTGGCTCTACTGATTTGCTCCCATGATCCACCTCACTGCTCCCTTGACCGAAGAAAAAATCCGCGCGTTGAAAGTCGGCGACGCGGTTTTGATTTTCGGCGGTGGGTTCACCGGCGCACTGCCGCCGGGCTTGTCAGCATCTTCCCTTGGCGTTAAATTGGCACTATGAGTGCGGCGGAAATCATTCGGGAACTGCCCAAGTTGACAGCGGACGAGCGATCCATCATCCGCCAACGGCTGCGCGAGCTGGAGGCGCAGGACGAAGGGGAGTTTCTCAACGATGCTGCGCTGACCATGTTTCAGGAGTTGGACCAGCAGGAGGCCGAGGATGCCCGCCGCAAAGCCCGGTGACGTCTGGCTGGTTGACCTCGGCATGGCTGCCAAGGTTCGTCCCTGCCTGATTGTCACGCGCCAACCCCAAAGCGATGAACTGGATGTTTTCACCATCGTCGCCCACACGACCTCGCTTCGCGGCAATCACTGGGAAATGCCCATTCCCAAGTCGTTTCTTAGAGACGAGGGTGCGTTTGACGTGCAGCGAATCGCGACCGTTGCCCGGGTAAAGCTGGAACGCAAACTCGGCGAGTTGACACCCGCCGAGTTGGACCCGATTCTCGCCTTGCTGGCGGAACGATTGGGGCTTTAGATTTTTAACCAGCCATGCTTAAACTATCCTCTCCCTTCACCGAAGAAAAAATCCGCGCGCTGAAAGTCGGCGACGCGGTGGAAATCACCGGCGTGCTGTTCACCGGCCGCGACGCGGTCCACAAGTATCTGGCCACGGGCGGCGAACTTCCCGCGGGCGTGGACCTGCGCGACGGCATCATCTACCACTGCGGCCCCGTGGTGCTGAAGGACGATGCGGGCCGCTGGAAGGTGGTTGCGGCCGGGCCGACCACTTCGATCCGCGAGGAGCCCTACCAGGCGGGCATCATCGAGAAATTCGGCGTGCGCGGGGTGATCGGCAAGGGGGGCATGGGCGACCGGACGCTGGCGGCCTGCCAGGGTTCGGGGGCGGTCTATCTCCACGCCATCGGCGGTGCCGCGCAGGTGCTGGCCGAGCGGATCACGGCCGTGAGGAACGTTTATCTGCTGGAGAAGTTCGGCTCGCCCGAGGCGATCTGGGAGCTCGCGGTCGAGCGGTTCCCGGTGGTGGTGACGATGGACTCGCACGGTCGCTCGCTCCACGCCGAGGTGTATGCCGCCAGTGCCGCCGAACTGGCGAAGCGGGTCTGACGGGCGCCCCGGGCGCGCCGGCACGGGCGATGCACGAGGTTGGCCTCATCCAGAATGCCGTGGCCCTGGCGCTGGCCACCGCCCGCGAGCGGGGCGCGCGGCAGGTGCATCGCCTGCGGCTGCGGGTCGGCGCCATGAGCGGCGTGGTTCCCGAGGCGTTGCAGTTCGCCTTCGAGGTGGTCTGCCGGGGCACTCCGGCCGAAGGCGCCACCCTCGAGGTTGAGCGCGTGCCGGCGATTTGCTGGTGCGCCGCCTGCGCCGCCGAATTCCCCTCCGACGATTTTCTGGGCGAATGCCCGCGCTGCCATGCCATCAGCGGCGAACTGCGGCACGGGACCGAGGTGGAACTGGCCGCCGTCGAGGTTTCCTGAGCCACGGCGGTACCCGCTTGACTTCCCGCCTTGCACGAACGACTTATTATAAGGAGTGAAAATGCTGATACATTCTCTGTGGATCCTGGCCGCGGCGTTCGTTCTGGCCCTGACGGCCGTGGCCATGGCGGCGGACGGTGCGGGTGGAGCCCAGGCGCCGGCGGTCGCCCCCCCGGTCCCGGCGGGTGACGAGGTCATCACGCTGGGGGCGGGCTGCTTCTGGTGCACGGAGGCGGTGTTCCAGCAGATCCCCGGCGTGGTTTCCGTCACTTCGGGCTACATGGGCGGCACGGTGAAGCATCCCACTTATCGCCAGGTCTGCACGGGCACGACCGGTCATGCCGAGGTTTCGCGCATCGTGTTCGATCCCCAAAAGGCCGGCCTGGAGCGCATCCTGGAGGTCTTCTGGGAGGCCCACGACCCGACCTCGCTGAACCTTCAGGGACCCGACGCGGGAACGCAATACCGGTCGGCGATCTTCTATGAAACCGAGGCGCAGCAGGCCGTGGCGGAAAAGTCGAAGGCGGCGGCCGCCCGGAAGTTCGCGCGGCCCATGGTGACGGAGATTGTCAAGGCGGGTGAGTTCTACCCGGCGGAGAACTACCATCAGGACTATTACCGGCTGAACAAGGACCGCAACCCGTACTGCCGGGCGGTGATTGCGCCCAAGTTGCAGCACCTCGGGCTCAAGGACTGACCGGCTTTATGCGCGTGTTGCGTTGGTGGATGAGCAGTTTGGCGGTGGGAGGCCTGCTGGTGGCGTGGGCGCAACCTTCCGGGGTTGGCCCGGCGTCCGCGCCGGGCTCGAGTTTGAAGCCTATGGTGGTGGTACGCTTGTTGGACGAACAGGGAAAGTTGCTGCCCAAGGCGGCGGTGCCCAAGGTGATCAAGACCGAGGCCGAATGGCAGCGGCAACTGACCGCCGAACAGTACCAAATTGCCCGCGGCAAGGGCACGGAACGCGCGTTCTGCGGCGTGTTTTACGACAATCACAAGCCGGGCGTTTACTATTGCGTCTGTTGTGATCTGCCGCTGTTCACTTCGGAGACAAAGTTCGATTCGGGCACCGGCTGGCCGAGCTTCTTCCAACCGGTGGCCGCGGAGAATGTGCTGACCAAGGTTGACTCCAGTTTCGGCCTGCGCCGCGTCGAGGTTCTCTGTGCCCGGTGCGAGGCGCATCTCGGACACGTTTTCGAGGACGGGCCCAGGCCCACCGGCCTGCGCTATTGCATGAACTCGGCGTCGTTCACCTTCAAGGACAACCAGCACCTGTCCGACGCCACGAGTGGCGCGAAGAAGTGAGGTGGCGTCCCTTCAGGGCGCGTTCGTTTCCTCGATCGTTTCCCGGATGAGCTTCTTGAAGCGGTCAATGCCCTCGTCGAACGCCGCCGCGATCGGAAGTACCGGTGTCCGGGGCACGCGCCGCTTGAACTTGCGCAGGTTGGCCTCCGCGGCCGGCTCGTCCATTTTGTTCGCCACGACAAGGCGCGGCTTCTCCAGCAACTTCGGATCGTAGAGGCCGAGCTCGTTCACGAGCTGCTGGTGATCGTCCCAGGGCGCGCGGCCGTCAGTGCCCGCCATGTCGAGCAGGAGCACCAGCACCTGGCAGCGCTGGATGTGGCGGAGGAAGGCGTGGCCGAGGCCGACGTTGCGGTGCGCACCCTCGATGAGACCGGGCACATCACAGACCGTGAGCCGCTTCCAGTCGGGAAAATCCACGATGCCGATCTGCGGGTGGAGTGTGGTGAAGGGATAGGGGGCGATCCTGGGTCGCGCCTGCGAAATTGCGGTGAGCAGTGTGGATTTGCCGGCGTTGGGATAACCCACGAGGCCGACCTCGGCGATCAGGCGCAGTTCGAGCAGGAAGTCGCCTTCTTCGCCGGGTTCCCCGGGTTGGGCGAAGCGCGGTGTCTGCCGGCGGGAGGTCGCGAAGTTCCGGTTGCCCAGTCCGCCGCGACCGCCCCGACAGAGGACGAATCGCTGCCCGTGGTTGGTGAGGTCGGTGACCAATGCGCCACGCGTTTCGTCCTTGGCCGCCGGACTGGCATGTTCGGCAGCAAGATCGAATTCAATCGCCCGCGCGCTGCGGGCGGAGCGCAAGACCGGTCGCTGGCTGGCGCTGACGGGCAGTCGGGGCGTTACGCCGGGTTTGGCTTCCGGCGGCGGCGCCCCTTTCAGCCGCCAGACCATCGTGCCGCAGGGTACCTTCACGATGCGGTCCGCGCCCGCCCGGCCGTCCATGCCCTTGCCCTTGCCGCCCTCGCCGGGTTCGGCGATCAGGCGCGGCGTGTAATACTGGGCGATGAGGTTGTTGAGGTCGTGGTCCGCCTCGAGGATGACGTCACCGCCGCGGCCGCCGTTGCCGCCGGAGGGACCGCCTTTGGGGCGGAAGGTTTCGCGCAGGAAGGCGACGCAGCCCTTGCCGCCGTGGCCGGCGCGGGCGAACACCTTGATTTCGTCGATGAACATGAACGTCGCTGGGAGACTATCCCGGATGGCGCGGGTCGCGCCACCGATGCCGGCGCGGTGACGCCCCGCGGCCAACAAAAAAGGCGAGGTGCGCGACCTCGCCCGGGAAGATGCCTGCCGCGGTCAGTTTTTGGCGGCGGTGGCGGGCGCCGCCGGGGGCACGACCACGTTGATCCGCTTGCTATCCTTGTCGAACTTGACCTGGCCGTCAATCAGGGCGTAGAGCGTCCAATCCCGGCCCACGCCGACATTGGCGCCGGCCATGAACTTCGTGCCGCGCTGGCGGACGAGGATGCTGCCGGCGGTGACGGTTTCGCCGCCGAATTCCTTTACGCCCAGCCTTTTGCCGTGGCTGTCACGACCGTTGCGGACGCTGCCGCCGCCTTTTTTGTGTGCCATAAAAGTCTAGAGTTTGATTTCGGTGACCTTGACCACGGTCAGTTCCTGGCGATGGCCCACCTTGCGGTGGTAGCCTTTGCGGCGCTTCATCTTCCAGGCGATCTTCTTCTCGTCGCGGATGTGTTCGACGACGTCGGCGACGACCGTGGCGCCCGCCACCGTCGGCTGGCCCACGCTGAGCTTGCCGTCGTTGTTCACCAGCAGCACGCGGTCGAACGTCACCGGTTTCCCGGCTTCGGTTTCCAACCGCTCGACCTGCAACCGGTCGCCCGCGGCGACCCGATATTGTTTTCCACCCGTTTCCAGAACAGCGTACATAAAGTCCGAATCGAAAGACCGTGAACTAGACCAGAGCGGACGGAGGGTGTCAATCCTCCATTTTTCGTCCATTTTCCGTCGAAGTTCCCGGCGCGGTGGATGGGCCGGAAACCCGGTGGCGCAGACGATGGGCCTGGGCTCGCGACGCGCCCGGATTTCTCGTTGACGGTCCGCCGTCCGCCGGTAAAGTCAACCGCTTACGGATCGGTTACTGATGAACTGAACTTGAACCAGAAGGAAAACGAATCATGCCAGTCAAAGTTGCAATCAATGGATTCGGCCGCATCGGCCGTTTGGTCTTCCGCGCGATGGTGGAGCAGGGACTCGTCGGCCGGGAGGTCCAGGTCGTGGCCGTCGGCGACATCGTGCCCGCGGACAACCTCGCCTACTTGCTCAAGTACGATTCCACGCAAGGTCGCTTCACTGGCACCGTCGGCTCCGAGAAATCCGCCGCCGACAAACCCGAAGACGATGTGCTGATCGTCAACGGGGCGAAGATCAAGGTGGTCAGCGCGAAGACTCCGGCCGAACTGCCGTGGAAGGCGCTCGGGGTGGACGTGGTCATCGAATCCACCGGCCTGTTCACCGAGGTCGAGAAGGCCAAGGGCCACCTCACCGCCGGCGCCAAAAAGGTCATCATCAGCGCCCCGGCCAAGGGTGACTGCCCGACGATCGTTATGGGCGTCAACCAGGACAAATATAATCCCGCCCAGCACCACGTCGTGTCGAACGCCTCCTGCACGACCAACTGCCTGGCGCCGATCGTCTATGTGCTGCTCAAGGAAGGGTTCGGCATCGAGGAAGGTCTGATGACCACGGTGCATTCCTACACCGCCACGCAGAAAACCGTGGACGGTCCGAGCAAGAAGGACTGGAAGGGTGGCCGCAGCGCGGCGCTGAACCTGATCCCGTCCACCACCGGCGCCGCCAAGGCGGTGGGCCTGGTGCTGCCCGAGGTCAAGGGCAAGCTCACCGGCATGTCCTTTCGCGTGCCGACGCCCACGGTTTCGGTGGTGGACCTCACCGTCAAGACCGTGAAGGAAACCAGCTATGCCGAGATCAGCGCGGCCATGAAAAGGGCCAGTGAAACCTACCTCAAGGGCATCCTGGGCCACACCACGGACGAAGTCGTGAGCAGCGACTTCATCCACTGCTCGCTTTCGTCCATCTTCGATGCCGGCTCCGGCATCGAGCTGAACAAGAAGTTCTTCAAGCTGGTGAGCTGGTATGACAACGAGTGGGGCTATAGCTGCCGCGTCTCCGAACTCCTGAAGTTCATCCTTGGCAAGGGGCTCTAAGGCAGTCCTTCATCATTTCGGCAGACGGCGGTCTGGAAACGGGCCGCCGTTTTGTTTTGCCAGGCGGCGAAATCCGCTTTTCTCCGGCCGGCAAACCGGGTTCCATCGGCAGATGCGTATCATCGGTGGCAGCGCGGCCGGCCGGTTGCTCAAGGCGCCGAAGGGCTTCGCCGTCCGCCCCACGCCTGACCTGGTCAAGCAGGCCGTCTTCAACCGGCTCGGCGCTGGCGTCGTCGGCGCGCGGGTGCTCGAACTGTTTGCGGGCTCGGGGGCGCTCGGCCTGGAATGCCTCAGCCGGGGCGCGGACTCGGTGGTGGCCGTCGAAAAGACCCCGCGCCACGCGGCCTTTATCCGCGAGAACCTCGCCGCGCTGGGGTTGCCGGCCGACCGGTACGAATTGCGGACGCAGGACGTTTTCGCGGCGCTGCCGCAACTCATCGCGGCCGGGCGACAGTTCGATCTCATCCTGGCTGACCCGCCGTTTGGGGAGAAGAACATTGGCCGGCGGTCGGATTCGCTTTCCCAGCAACTGCTCGATCATCCGGAGCTGCCGCGGTTGCTGGCGGGCGAAGGCTGGTTTGTCCTTGGCCACACGCAGCGCGACACGCTGACCCTGACTGCGGGTTGGATTGAGGAGAAACGCATGCGGCACGGGGACTCGGTGATGTGGTTTTTGCGCGCGGCCGTGGCGGTGTAGGCGTCAGGGCCGGTAGGGTGCGGCTGCGTCGGCGCCCCCGCCAACTTTCCAGAGGAAGTCAGGATGGCGGAGCGCTGTCAGCCGGGGGGCGCAGGCGGCTCGCGTGCGGCGTTCGGCGGCCCGCCGGACGCCTTGCCTGCCTTGCTGGGGCAGTTTTCGGCGAGCCGCCGAAAACCACACGCCGGCGGCCTGTGCTCCCCGACCGTCGCGGCCCGGCGGTCCACGACCCACCTTTCGTCACTCGCCATTCGCACTTCATCATTCGCCCTTCGTATGTCGGCGGTTGACAGGCGCTCTCGGTGGCGCATCCTTGTGCCAACACCACCATGCACCGGGGATTGAGCATTATTGGCTATCTGGCGATGGCCGGCGGATTGCTGGGCCTGATTTACATGCGCAGCGTTCTCTCGGTGTCGCCGGTGGTGATCGCGGTTCAGCTTGCGGCCGTGGCGCTGATGGTTTGGGCCCGGGTAACGTTCGGCCGGCGCAGCTTTCACGCGGTGGCCAACCCCACCGACGGCGGACTGGTCACGACCGGACCCTACCGCCACATCCGGCATCCGATCTACACGGCCGTCTGTCTGTTCACCGTCGCCGCTGTGGCGGGCAACTGGTCGTGGCACGCTGCGATCCTGGGCGGCGTGGTGCTGGCCGGCGCGGGCGTGCGGATTTTCTGCGAGGAGACGCTGCTGGTGGTGCGGTATCCGGCGTATCGCGAGTACGCGGCGAAAACGCCGCGGATGATCCCGTTCCTTTTCTGAGCCGCCCTTCCGGGCGAATCGCGCGGTCCGCTTCGCGCATCCCCTCGGGGTGCCCGGATGATCGGCTCCGCGCACGGCAACGGTGCCGCCACGCGAGGCAGGGTTCGTTCAGCCACGCATTGCCTCGAGGCTCGCCGACTCGCTCAAGGCGATGCCTTGGTGTGGGCCGCATCATTTCTATGCTCACACTTCTCTGTTGCATACCCCAAATGGCCACACACGCCAGCCAAGACAGCGGAACTGTAATCCATACGGTAGGCTGGCTCAATTTCCCACTGCCGACCCGCAAAGCCAAGACAACCGAGGCGACGAACGGAATGAGAAAAGCCTGGCAACGGTGGAAATGCCAACTGTGGAGCTGGCCAGTTTCGCGTTGTGGGCGACTCCTGCCAACCACTTGAAGAAATAGAACAATGCTAGGGCTAGCAAGAACGGGCGCGAAGAAAGGGGAAATGAAAGGACAGCCAAATACCACAAGACGAGAATCAACAACTCCAAGACTAACGCCCAAAACGATGTCGGGGCGTCTGAGACCTTGCCTGCAATCTGAGTGTGGAACAGGTAAAAGTCTTCAAGAATCACAATGATGAGGAAGAGCAAACCTATGAGGCGAAAGCTCGCGTCAAATGGTGCAAGGAAGGGGAAAGTGGAACCGACGACTACAGCGTAGATGAAATCTACAAATGATGTTCGGGTGGATTCTTGGACGCGATGTGGCATGTGACCCTCGATGTGGCCGTAATGTTACGGCTCTAATGCGGAGGGTACGCCGTCGCCTGTAGCGGGTTGTTCAACGGTCTTTCCCGGTGTGTATATCAGGGATATCTTTCTGAGTGCTTCTGTCGAGTCCGGTTTCCAGAATTCGACGATCTGCAACTCACGGCGTTTTCGAGCACCGGCATACTGACTCAGGTCAAGCATGTATGCTTCGTAGATGCGTCCACGCCTGCCACTTACCGTGACCCGGGAACGCACAAGATGAACCAGCTTGAGGTCAACAAGCTCATGTATGAGATCAACCTCGACATGGTGTTGTTCTTTGTCCAAGAGGAGGCAGTTTGTGTTGTTCTCTTCCAAACAGAACTGACGAATCTTCTGGAATTCAGAATCCAGAGGTGTACTATCATCCAGCGTATCGCGTTTGAAGTCCTCCCTTTTCGTGGAGTCATATTCCCCCGCAGCCATATTGACGTCCTCCACGCCAACCTTGTCCCCACGGGGTCCGCCGCCTCGCTCGCGTGCGACAACAACGGACCGCCGGAATATCGACAGGAAGTCCCGGGCGACCCCACCGCAAGCCAGCACCAAACGGTCTAATGCGCCATCGGTCAGAAAACCATCGAGGCGTCCCACACCGGTACTCGTGGCGAAGTTAGTCAGTATTCTCGTCAGGAATCCTTTTGCTAGGGAATACTTCTCCAGAGTCAGATCAAGGTCAATTTCATCAGCGTCATCGGCAATCTTCATGCCGACCGGTGGATCACCATGAACGTACCAGTTTGTTCTGTGCCTAATTGTGCCCACCTTTAACCAAAGGCGATGGTCTTTGGCCAGTCGGTGGAAGTAGTCAAGGACGCGGGCTTGGTCAGAGCGGCGAATGTGATATAGGTCGTCGAGGAAGAGGTAGGCATCGCCGTTGGACAGGCCGCCCAAGTCGCCAAAGAGGCGCTGAAAATCGAGGATGTGCCGATGCAGAAAATCGGTCTTTGATCGTTTGAACCTCTGCTCCACCTCTTGCTTTTGCGTTTGCGAACTGGCGGCAGTAGCTTCACCCTGCCCCGAGACAACAGGGAAGTCTGCTCTGACCTTGACCCCAACCGAATCGCTTGCGCTGGTTTCGGCTCCATCGGTAACCCGCATTTCGGCGTCGTCCGAGCGGTGCAACTCGGTTTCGAGGGCTTCTATGTGTTTCTTGAACTGAGCAGAGAGTTGAGCCGACTTTGCCCGGTTGAAGGATGAGCGCCTTGGAGTCGTTCCGAATAATTTTTGCCAAAAGGTCGTTCGTGTTGACGGATGGATTGCGGCTGAGTCCATCCACTTCCGGAATTCCTCAAACGTGGATATCAAAACACTGATGAGGACATCTGGGTAACTGTGCCCCTTGAATGCTTCGAGATTCACATAGGCGATTGGACGCCTGTCGACGGTGAGGTCAGCCGCCGCCTTGCGCAACAGACTCGACTTCCCCGATCCACGGCGTCCGAACACGATATGGTGGCGCCTGTTGGTTGTACGCTGCAAGGTCCCGGGGGCTGGCTCAACGAAATGCTTGACGCCTTCTTCCGTGGATCGAGCGGCCTCCTCTACGCGAGTCAGGAGATCGGCCATCTCCGGTGTATCCAGAATGCTGCTCATTGTGTCCCTCGTTCTTCGTTCTCGCCTCGTCGAACATTTTATTGAGCGACGGGGATTGCGGCTTCGTCTCGCCGCGTCAGATTGGGCGACAGGTTCCTGCCTCCGGCCAACGCACTGGGTTTCATCGCGTTGCAGTTTGGCCCCGTCGCATATCAGGGGACGATGCGAGGGGGCATTTTGCGAAGGCAGTCTGTGCCGCGTCGGAAACCTGTCAAGGCGTTTTTGGCGATTCCGGCTGCCCGTTCGGGCCGCGCGTTACTCCTTCTTCGCGACCTTCAGTTCGAGGTGCAGGTCGCGCAGTTGCTTTGGGTCCACCGCACCGGGCGAATCGGTCATCAAGTCCGCGCCCTTCGCCGTCTTGGGGAACGCAATCACGTCGCGAATGCTCGGCGTGCCGCACAGGATCGCGATCATCCGGTCGAAGCCCAGCGCGATGCCGCCGTGCGGGGGGGCGCCGTAGCGGAAGGCCTCGAGCATGTACCCGAACCGGGCCTGCGCGATGTCCGGCGGGATCTGGAGGACTTCCTCGAAGATCATTTTCTGCACGTCGGGCTGGTGAATGCGGATCGAGCCGCCGCCCAGTTCGACGCCGTTGACCACCACGTCGTAATGCTGCCCGCGGACCTTGCGCGGCTCGGTCTTGAGCAGCGGGATGTCCTCGGCCACCGGGGCGGTGAACGGATGATGGCTCGAGTACCAGCGGTTCTGCTCCTTGTCGAAGCTCAGCAACGGGAAATCCACCACCCACAGGAAATCGAAGCGGTCGGCGGGAATCACGAGCTGGCCGGCAGCCTTGAGGACGTCGGCGGCGTAAAGGCGGATGCGGCCGAGGATTTCACAGGCGGCGAGCCATTCGCCGGCGGCAAACAGGATCAGGTCGCCTTCCGCAATGGCGAGCTTGGTTTGCAGCGCGGTCTTTTCGGCTTCGGTGAAGAAGCGAACGATGGGCGATTTCCATTCGCCGTTCTCGACCTTGATGAAGGCGAGTCCCTTCGCGCCGAAACTCTTCGCCAGCTCGGTCATGGTTTCGATCTGGCCCTGCGTGGCGCAGGCGAGGCCCTTGACGTTGATGGCCTTGACCACGCCGCCGGCGGCCACGGCGCCGCCGAAGACCTTGAACTGGCTGCCGCGGAATTCCTCGGTGAAATCCGCCAGTTCCATGCCGGGCCGCGTGTCGGGCTTGTCGCTGCCAAAGCGGTTGAGCGCCTCCACGAACGCCATCCGTTTGAACGGCGTTATGATGTCCTGGCCGAGCGCGGTTTTCCAGACGCGTTTCAGCAGTCCTTCGATCAGCGCATAAATGTCCTCGCGTTCGATGAAGCTCATCTCGAGGTCAATCTGCGTGAACTCCGGTTGGCGGTCGGCGCGCAGGTCCTCGTCGCGATAGCACTTGGCGAGCTGGAAATAGCGCTCGACACCGGCGACCATGAGGATTTGCTTGAACTGCTGGGGCGACTGCGGCAGCGCGTAGAACAGGCCGGGATGATTGCGGCCGGGCACGAGAAACTCGCGCGCGCCCTCGGGCGTGGACTTGAACAGCGTCGGCGTCTCGACCTCGAGGAAGCCCTCTTCGTCGAAATAGCGGCGGGTGGCCGAGGCGACCTGGTGACGCAGGCGGAGGTTGCGCGCCATCTCGGGCCGGCGCAGATCGAGGTAGCGGTACTTGAGGCGCAGTTCCTCGTTGACCCTGGCGGCGGCCTCAGGATCGTCAATCTGGAAGGGCAGGGGATCGGCCAGGTTGAGGACCGCGAGTTCGCGGGCCATGACTTCGACCTCGCCGGTGGCGATCTTCGGATTGTTGGTGCCGGCGGGGCGCTCGCGGACGCGGCCGCTGACGCGGACGACGCTTTCGTTGCGGAGCGCGGCGGCCTGGTCGAAGACCTCCTTCGGCAGGTCGGACGGGTCAAACACGGTCTGCGTGCGGCCTTCGCGGTCGCGGATGTCAATGAAGATGACGCCGCCCAGGTCGCGGCGGGAGTGGACCCAGCCACAAAGCGTGACCGTCTGGCCGATGTGTGCCGGCCGGAGTTCGTTGCAATGGTGTGTGCGGTTCATGCGTAACGGAGCACGGGGCCTCAGAATGCGGCACCCGGCTTCCGATGTGAGGGCGGATATTGGGGGGGCCGGGGCCGGAGTCCAAGCAGATTTTATAGTCGAATGCGGGCTGGCGCGTCCGGACACTGCCCGCGGACCGCGGCTGTGCTGAAGGCCAGCCGCAGCGCCACAGAAGAAGTGGCGTGTTGGAATGCACTTGGTGTCGTGGAACTTCTCCACCTGACTTCCGCCGCAGGAATGGCCGCGTAGAGGCACAAACGGCACAAAACAACAGGGTGAGGGAAGATTCGGCACCGCTACCTTCTTCACCGGTCAGCGGAAGCACAATCCCGGCTCAATAGGGTGAATGGAGCCAGTGCCTCGGCGCTCATTGCGCGTTTTTGGGGCGATTCAATTGCCGTGTTTAGGTTCAATGCGCTGCGGCTGGTGCCGGGCTCAACGCCATGATCCAATCCGGTTGCGGTCGTGGGCTCTGTGCCTGATCGCACTTGACCGCCACCCGGTGTGCCATAGAGTCGCTCCGAAGCCCGCGGACGAACAGGATTGCTTTCCGGAGTCGGAACATTGAAGACCGAATCTTATCAGGGTGTATGAGAACGAATCGTGGGACAGCCGTTGTTGCGTGTGGTGCTTTGGCCGCATCCTGGTGGTGTTGCTTCGTGTTGCGGCAAGGACCCTGAACACCGAGGATCGCGTCATGCCCTACGGCAGCATTATTTTTCCGATTTGCTGTGCGGTCTTCTACTACCGCGTCGGTGAGGCGGAATACGATGGGGGTTGGTTGCTGGCCCTCGTGAGTGTGGCGCTGTGGCTGGTGGGGAGCATGGTCCTCGGCCTCGGCTCGTTGGCCAATCTGCTGTTGCAGGTGTTGCCGTTTGTCGCGCTCACGTTCTGGAACATGTTTCGGTGCCGCCGCAAGTAGGTGGGCCGGGCGTTCGCACTTGCCGGGGCTCACCGCTGCCGCCCGCGCGGCCCGACTCCGCTCCCGCTCCTTGCTCGCGAAACGAAGCTGCTCACCCGGATCAGATTATGCGCGGGCGCTTCCGAAGGCCGCCTCCGGGCTTGCGTGGTGTGGGCCAACCTGTCAGAAAAGCGAAAGAACATCCGCAACCGGGCGCGGGTTCCATGCGGAATTAGCGCGTTGCCGGCGGCTGCCGAACGTAACATTGCCCCGCTTATGAAACGATTCATCCCGTTGTTCCTTCTGGTCATGGTCTGCGGCGCGGTGGACCGGACACCTTCCGCGCTGCCACGGAGTACGCCGGAGGCGGAGGGCATTCCCTCGGTTGCCATTCTTGACTTCATTGCGGCGGCGGAGCAGCAAGTGGACGCGCTGCACAGCTTCGTGCTGGTCCGTCATGGCCACGTGGTCGCCGAGGGTTGGTGGTCGCCCTATGGCGCCGCCAGCCCGCACGAGCTCTATTCCTTGAGCAAGAGTTTCACGTCCACGGCCGTGGGACTGGCGGTGGCCGAGGGGCGGATGAGCCTGGATGACCCCGTGCTCTCCTGGTTTCCGGGCGATGCCCCCGCGGAACCGAGCGCGAACTTGAAGGCCATGCGCGTCCGCGACCTGCTCTGCATGTCCACGGGGCACGACAAGGAGCCGCCGACGGGGGCCGACGTCGTTTCGCCGAAGGCGTTCCTCGCGCAGCCGGTGACGTTCAAACCGGGCACGCACTTCCTCTACAACACCGCCGCCACGTTCATGCTCTCGGCGATCGTCGAGAAGGCCACCGGCCAGCACCTGCTCGACTATCTCAAACCACGCTTGTTCACGCCGCTGGGCATCGCCGACCCCACTTGGGCGACCAACTTCCAGGGCACGGCGTTGGGCGGTTACGGCCTAAGCGTGCGTACCGAGGACATCGCCCGCTTCGGCCAGCTTTACTTGCGGAAGGGCCGGTGGCAGGGGAAGGAGTTGCTCCCCGCAAGCTGGGTGGCGATGGCCACCGCGCGCCAGACCTCCAACGGCAGCAATCCGAACAGCGATTGGGATCAGGGCTACGGGTTTCAGTTCTGGCGCTGCCGGCATGGTGCCTATCGCGGCGACGGCGCCTTCGGGCAGTATTGCCTCGTCATGCCGGAGCAGGACGCGGTGCTGGCCATTACCAGCGGCTTGGGCGACATGCCGGCGGTGTTGAACCTGGTGTGGACGAAACTGCTGCCAGCGATGCAGCCCCACCTTCCGCGCAACGCGCCCGCCCAGAACGCGCTGCGGCAGAAGCTGGCCTCGCTGAAGCTCCGCCCGCCGGCGGGTTCAGCCACCACACCGCGGCTGGCCCCGATCAATGGCCGGCAATACGTCTTCCCAGCCAACGACCAGCGGTTGGAGTCGCTCACGTTGCAGGCGGCCGATGGCAGGGAAGCGGTGACGCTGCTGGCCCGCGTGGGCGGGGTCGAACAGCGCCTCGTTTGCGGTTACGGGGACTGGGTCAAGGGGCAGTTCCCACTTGGGATCGGCCCGGCCCAACCCGCCGCCGGCGCCGGCGCCTGGACGACCGAGGATACCTACACGGCGAAGGTCCATTACTATGAGACGCCCTTCTGCGTCACGATGACGCTGCGCTTTACGGGCGACCAGCTCTTCCTGGATTGGCAGCGTAATGTGGCGTTCGGTCCCACGCGCCCGCCGCAACTCGTCGGGCAGGCGAAATAGCGGGCGGCTTGTTTCCCCCGGTTGCGGCCTGGTCCTGGCAAAGGCAGAGGCTCTTCCCATGAACACCACCCGTCGTGATTTCATCGGCCGATGTGCCGTCACCCTTGCCGCCGCGAAGCTGGCCCCACGGGGGTGGGCGGTAGCCGAGCCCAAGTCCAAGGCCGCCCACCCGTTGCGGATTCTCATTCTCGGTGGCACGGGTTTTCTGGGCCCAGCCTGCACCGAATCCGCCTTGGCGCGCGGCCACACGGTGACGCATTTCAACAGCGGCCGCACCGAGGAGCGCCGACACGAGGCCGGCCGGCCTTCCGTCGTGCCTCCCGGCGTCGAACAGCTTCATGGCAACCGCGATCCGAACAAGACGGCGGACGATCGCAAGGCCGAAGGCGCAGCAACCGGCGCGCGCACGGATCCCGATAGTCCGAAGGGGTTGGCGCAACTGGCCGGTCGGGAGTGGGACGCGGTCATTGACACCAGCGGCTACTTCCCGCGCATGGTGCGGGCGTCGGCCGAATTGCTCGCGCCCCGGGTAAAACAGTATCTGTTCATTTCCACCATCTCCGTTTACAAGCGGAACGACGTGCCCAACTACGACGAGACGGCGGAGCTGGCCACGCTTGATGATCCCGCCACGGAGGACCTGGGCAAGGACTTTGCGAACTACGGCGGCAGCAAAGCGCTGTGTGAAAAGGCCGCCGAAGCCGCCATGCCCGGTCGCGTCACGGTCATCCGTCCCGGTTTCATCGTCGGTCCGCGCGACACGTCCGGCCGCTTCATTTACTGGCCGGTCCGCTGTTCGCTGGGCGGCGAGATGATGGTCCCCGGAGCGCCGGGCGATCCGATCCAGATCATTGACGTTCGCGATCTGGCCGACTGGATCGTCCACTGTCTCGAGTTCAAGATTGTCGGCGTCTTCAACGCGACCGGGCCGGCGCGGGAGCTTTCGATGCGGGCCATGCTCGCCGGCGTGCGCCAGGGCACGAAGTCCAAGGTGGCGTTCGTCTGGCTCGCCAACGATTTTCTCAAGGTGCAGGGCGTCGGTGAGGATCGCTTTCCCCTTTATGCGCCACCGGTGGGCGAGACGGCGGGCTTCCACCGGGCGAACATCGCGCGCGCGCTGGCCCACGGGCTCAAGTTCCGCCCGGTGGCCGATACGGCGGCAGCGACGCTCACCTGGTACCAGAGCCTGCCGGCGGATCTGCAGGCGCGGATCGCTCCCCAATTTGAGAAGCGTCCCAACGAGACGCCCTGGCTCGAAACCGAACAACGAGTGCTGGCCGCCTCGCGTAAGCGCCGGTGAAGTTTGGACCACCGCGGCCCTTTGTTTTGCGGCGGGCGGGCGATGACCGGCAGTTCAGGTCTTCAGGCCGCGGGTATCGAACTCTAGTTTCTCGGCCCGCTTCATCATGTCGGCCCAGGTGACCTCGCGGTTGCCGCGGGCGGCCAGGCGGCCGAGGATGGTCGTGAGGTTGCTGCGCACGCTGGGCGGAACCGTGGCGTTCGTGAAATCGCCGTTGGTGACCGCCTGGTGGAAGGACGCGATGTTCCGCACCGCGCCATCCTCGTAGAGGTTGCGGGTGTCCCCGTTGAAGGTGTCATCCTTGGTGCGCAGGGTGACCTTGCCGGCGTAATGCGTTTCCACGGTGCCGTTCATGCCATAAGCCCGGCACATGATGTCGTCGTAGGCAAAACCCACCTGCTTCGAACTGAAACTCACGATGACGTCGTTCGGGAATTGGAAGATGACCGCGAAATGGTCCCAGCAGTCGCCCAGGAACGGGCGGGCGCGGCCCCCGGTGCCGTAGGCGTGGACGGGCGCGGCGTTGGCGAACCACGCGGCCACATCGAGCGAGTGGATGTTTTGCTCGGTGATGACGTCGCCGGAAAGGACGCGGTCAATGGCCCACGCGCGCAGGCGGGCCTCGGCGCCCCGATCGCTTTTCCGGAAGTCGGCGTCCATGCCCTCGAAGGAGGTGTCGCATTGATAGCCGGCGTCCAGGGAGATCAGGCGACCGAGCTGGCCCGCGTGAATCCGGCGGGCCACTTCCTGGTAGGCCGGGTGGGCGCGGGTCTGGAAATCCACGAGAAAACACTGCTTGCGGGCGGTCGCTTTCCGGCCGCTTTCCTCGACGGTCAGACAACCGGGCACGTCCACGGCGATGGGCTTGGCCAGATAGACGTGTTTGCCGGCGGCCACGGCGGCGGCGGCCTGGATCGGGTGAAAGTAGGGCGGGCTGATGATGGCGACAGCGTCGAGGCCTTTCTGTTCGAGCAGGCGCTGGTAACCGTTCAGGCCGGTGTAACGACGGGCTGCCTCCACTTTGAACTGATCGCCCGCCTCGTTGGCGCGGTCGGCGAAATAATCGAAGACACCGGCGATGTTATAGCCGCCATGCCGGGCGAAGAGGCCGGCGATCCACTTGCCGCGGCCGCCGCAGCCGATCAGGCCGAGATTCAGTTTGGCGTCGGCGTCGGCGCCGCGGACCGTTTGCGGTTGGAGGACGGTGAAGCCCAGCGCGGCGGCGCCGGTGCCGGCCAGGAAATGCCGACGGTTCATGGACGAGGAAGTGGAGTTGGTTGACATGACGGGTGGTGGTTGGGCGGCAAAGCCGGGAGGGCCGGGCCGGCCGGAGGCGTTGGCGGCGGTTTGACGCATGATTGATCTGCCGGGGATTAGAAGCCGAACCCGATGCCGACGCAATCGCAAATCGGCTGCGTTGGCGCGTTGAGCGCTCCCCGGCGCGGGCGCCGCGGATCAATGGCTGGCCCCGGTCGCGTCGGTGCGGTCCTGCACGGCGCGGGCGGCGGTCGTGGCGGCCTGGTTCAGATTCTGGTCGCGTTCGAGCATTTGGGCCTTGAGCGGTTCCAGGCTGCGCGCACCGCCCACCTGCCGCAGAATGTCACAAGCGTAGCGCCGGGTTTCCAGATTCCGTTCCTTCAGCAATTGGAGCGCCGCCTCCTCCGCTGCCGGGCCAAAACTGCCGAGGATTTCAGTCGCACCCTGGGCGTCGAAACCGCCCCGGGCGACCAGATCGGCGAGAGGTTCAATCGCCCGGCTGTCCTTCAGGCGCCGCAGACCGTCCATGAGTTCCCGCCGGTTCCCTTGCTCGGCCCGGCGCAGGAGCCGGATCATCACGGGCACCTGTTCGGCCTGGCCATAACGACCGAGGATGTGCACCGCCATCATGCGGAAGGTCGTGTCCTCGTCGTCAATCCGCCGGACGACCGCTTCGAACAATTCAGGCGTGGGCGACTCGATTTCCGCCGACATCAGGCGGCTCGCGGCGCCGATTCGTTTGCCCTGATCATCCGATGTCAGATCCGGCAACAGGGCTTCCAGTTCGGCGGCCTTGAGGGTGGTTGGCGCCTCGGGCTTGGGTGGTTGCAGGGCCTTCGCGAGTTCATCGCCTTCCAAGGACTCGACCCGCAAAGTGAACGGGATTCGCCGCACGGTTGTTTCCGTGGTCGTCAGCGACTCGCACTGCATCTGGATGCTCCGCACCCGGCCCAGTCGGCAATCCAACACGATGTCCCCTTCGCCGGTGGCGTCGAAGCGCGGTTTGTTGCCGGTCAGCCACAGGCTGCGCACCGTCACCCGCTTGTGGAGTGTGACCGTTTGCGAATCCGTCTTGGTGAGCCGGTATTCGGTCGTCTGGACGGCGCTCAGCCGAACCAGATTGCGCCCGTCGCCGTAATAGCCGCCCATGTTGCCGATCGGCCCGTTCGCCGTGATGGCAAGGGCGGGATCCTCGGCGATGGAGATTTCGTTGCGGGTTTGCCAATGCGCCGTCGGTGGCGTGGGCAGCGGTTCGAAGAACAGACGCCCCAGGTTGCCCAGCGGTGGCGGAAGTTCGCCGCTGGTTGAACGCTCCCGCAACACGCGGCCCTGTCCGTCCACCTCGACGGCCAGGGGGCCGGGATAGGCCGACAGATAGATTGGGCGGGACCACCATTGCTGTTCGAGCATGGGGCGGAAGTTCCTACGCGCGCCTTTGGGGGAGAGGCTGCCGGTGAAGCCCACCGCCGCCACGCCGCCGGCACCCAGGCTCGACACCTTGACAAGGATGTTGCCGGTCAATGTCGGGCGATCGTCGTCGAGCGTGGCGGTGAGGGTCACGCGGTAGGCGTTGGTGGTTTGGGGAGTGAAGGCGTAGTGCAGAGTGGGCGCCGGTGCGCCACGGACACCGACCGGGCCGTGAACAAGACCAGCCAGCAGGAGCAGTGGGATGAGTCTCCGTGGGTTCATGGATTGGAGCTTAACCGGAACCCGCGCTGAGTCAAGCCTCGCTCGATTGGAGGTCCTTGCGGCTGGAGGCAAGCCCGCTCGGCTTGGACCGGCGAGGGCTCGTGTCCGGACAGGCCAGGTCAGACCGTGCGCAGGCTGATCAAGGTGATTGCGCCCGCTGCTTTTCGAGCGCATCAATCTCCGCCAGGGGCAGCAACCGGGTGGCGCGCAGCCGGCCCTTGCCGTCGGGCCAGACCGTGCCGCCCAAGAGTCCCCGCGTGGGCGGCATGTCGAGCCACCAAAAGGAGTCGTCGCTTCCGGCCAGCACGGTGGTCTGGCTGGGCACCAGCACCTGCGGCAAAGTCAGCATCAACCGATGGCTGGCGAGCTGCCACACGAAGAGTGTCCAATCGTCGGCCGCCGCCATCAGAGATCGGCCGTCCTGTGCGAATTGAAGGAAATAGACTCCGGTTCGCGAACCGCGGAGCGGGGGCAGGTCGGGCTGGCCGGTGTCGGCGTCCCACAGTTGAACCTCGCCGTTCCAGGTGGCCGTGGCCACGGTGCGACTGTCGGGCGAAAACGCCATGGTGGACAACGCGCGTTCGAACCCGGTGAGCATCGCCTGCGGTTTGCGCCGGTCCACATTCCAAACCATGCCGGTGAAATCGCCCGGCCGGCGCGACATCAATCCGAGCCGCCGGCCATCCGCGGAAAAGGTGGCCCCATAGGGTGGCACGCTCCCGCCCGAGTCGGGCGCGAAGTTGCGGGGCAGGGGATCCACCGTGCCCGCGTCCAGGTGCCAGATGGCGGATTGGACGGTGTTGCTGGCCGTGATGAAGGAACCGGCCAGCAACCGTCCGTCCCGCGAGACCGTCCAGTAGTTGCCCGCCGGGCCCGGCAGTTCTACGCGATGCACCTTTGACGGATTTTCGAGGTCCATGACCGCGATGGACGTGTTCGTGCCCAGCCAGCACAGCCAGCGTCCGTGTCGCAGCGAATAAGGAAACACAAACAGCCCGGCCAGATTGCTCCGGCCGGCCAGGTTGAGGACGCGGACCGGGTTGGTCGTCATGGCATCCCAAAGCTGCAACGCCCGGGGCGATTCCGAACAAGTCCACAGACCATCCCCCTGCCACGCTGGACCCAGCACCATGTTCTCGGTCGTCAACGGGAGGATGTGCTGGGGCGCCGGCGGCGGGTGCGCGGGGAATTGCCGCGCCGTCCCGTCCGCGCTGCCGGCGAAGAGCGACAGCCCGTCTGCGGCGTACGCCAATCCCCAGACCTGGTGTTCGAGCCCGGTCAATTCGCCTTCCGGCTCCCAGGTGCCGGTCCGCCAAAGGCGGATGACCTGGTCGCTGCCGCCGCTGGCCAGCGTTCGTCCATCGGGCGAGAAGGCCAGACCGTAAACGTAGCGCGGGTGAGCGCCCCAGTTGGTAACCGGCTGACCACCGGGAAAGGCGAAGATGGCGATGTTTCCCTCCGAAGTGCCGGCTGCCAGCCAGCGGCCGTCGGGAGAAACCCGCAGCGACCGCAATTCAGAACCCGCGGGAACGTCGGTCAACGGTTTCGGCTCGCTGGTGTCCTCCAGGCCCACAACCAACGTCGTGGGTGGTTCGCCCTCCGCCGTCTCGGTCGCAACTGCTTCGCGGTTTCCGTAAACGACAAAGCGGCTGTCGGGCGTGAAAGCGAGCAAGGAACTCCCGGACGGGCAGCCCGTCGCCAGAACGCGCGGGCTCCACGAGCCGACCTTCCAGGCGACGAGGTTGGTGCGCTGCACCGCCACCAGCCAGCGGCCGTCCGGGGAGAACTGCAGCGGCGGTTCGCCTTCAGCGAGATTGGTGACAACCTGCCGGTTGGAGAGGTCATGAATGGCAATGCCACTGGCGGTTGACGCGGCCACCAACTCCTGCTGCGGGCAGACATCGGCCAGTTGCGCCGGGCTGGCCACCTGTCGCAGGTCGAGTTCCGTGATTTTCCGGCGGGCGGCGACATCCCACACCGCCAGGCGATGATTGAGACCGCCGGTCAGCAGCCAGCGTTGGTTCGGCGCCAGGGCGATGGTGACAACTGGACTGCCGAGGCGGAACACCTGGTGATCCTGACCTTCGGCCGCCTGCCAAAGGAGCCGCCACTCCACCCCGCGCAGTTCCGGCGTGCCCAGGCGGGGCAAATAATGGCCCAACAAACCCCGGGCTTGTGCATGGTCCTGCTTCTGTAGCGCGCCGGCCGCTGCGCTCATGTCTGCCGCGTAGGCCTGTTGTCGGGCCTGGAATTCCTGATTTCTGGCTTCGCGCAATCCGTAGCCGAGCGCGCCGGCGACGGCGAGCAGGGCGACGCCGATCGCGCCGGTGCCCAGGAGCAACCGCCGCCGGTGTTCCGCTTGGGCGGCCAGGCGCTGCCGTTCCGCCTGTTCGGCGCGCTGCCGGGCGAGTTCAGCGCGGCGGGCTTCCCAGTGGCGCAGGTTGTCGGCCAGTTGTCCGGCCGCCGTGAATCGTTCTTCCGGGTTCCCGGCGAAGCAGCGTTGCAGATCCTCACGCAGCAGCGGATCGTCAATTGACCTGGCCCAGTCGGTGGTCACCGGTCGCCGGAAATCACCCACGAGCAGTTGGTAGAGCACGACGCCCAGCGAGTAGATGTCCGAGCGGGTCGAGGCCGGCCGGCCTGCGAGCAACTCCGGCGCGAGGTACAATTGCGTGCCGGTCTGCGTCGAGGTGGTCGGGAGCATCGTCTGGGTGAAGCCGGCCCGCGTGACCCCGGCGAGGTATTCCTCCGAGATGACCTGTCCAATGCCGAAATCGGTCAGCTTCACCTGGACCGGCGGGCTGCGCCCGTCGAGCTTGGGCCGGCCCATGAGGATGTTGGCCGGCTTGACGTCGCGGTGGATCACGCCCGCCTCGTGCGCCGCCTGCAGCGCGTCGGCCGCCTGGGCCACGATCTCGAGCCGCAATGCCCGCGGTACCTGCTCCACGCCACCCTGCGCCGCGCACCACCGGGCCAGGTCGCGGCCCTCGACATAATCCTCCTCGAGGAAGAACGGCGGTTCGTCCAGATGAACCTCATGCAGGCGCACGATGTTCGGATGCTCGCCGACGCGCGCCTTCAGCAACCGAAACAAGGTGAGCTCGCGTTTGAGGCTCCGGACCAGGTCGGCCTGGAAGCAGAACTTGAACACGCGTCGCTCCTTGAGCCGGTCGTGCCGGCCCAGCCAGACCTCGCCGAACCCGCCTTCGCCCAGCTTCTCCTCGAGCCGCCAGTCGGTGGTGCCAACCTGCTGGCCGACGGCCGGCCGCCAGCCCAGCACCGGCTCCTCGCCGTCGGCAACATGCCGGGCCTTGTCCGAGGTTTTGGGCGGCCCCAGAATTCCCAACGTGGCGCTCCGCACCTCGCAAATCTCCACCGGTTCCTCGACGCCCTTGAGTTCGTAGCGACCGTGGTTGAGCCACTCCAAAGCGCCGACGCCTTCGATTTCCTCGCCGCGCAACGACTGGCGCGCGTTGTCGAAAACCGGTCGCGTCATCAGGATCTGGTTCGCCTCTGCCAGGCCCATGACCCGCGCGGCGGTGTCCACCTGCATGCCATGCACATCGCGCTGGCTGCCGCCCAGGTCCTCGATCACCACTTCGCCCAGGTGCAGCCCCACGCGGTCGGGCACGGGCGGGTTGCGCCCTTCGTTGAACTGCCGGAGGCGGGATTGGAGCACCAACGCGAACCGCACCGCATCGGAGGGTTTGGGAAAAATCACCAGGAACGAATCGCCCGCCGTCGAGATCTCCTCTGCGCCCGCGAACCGTCGCAGGGTGTCACGGACGATTTGATGGTGCTGTTGCATGATCTCGACTCCAACGCGGTCGCCCAGCAACTGTTTCATCGCCGTGGAACCGACCACGTCGGTAAATAGGAGGGTGAAAACCCCGGTGGTGTGGCCGTGCGCCTGCTGGCCACTTTCCACGCCGGGAGCCGGTTGATCGGACATGCTGCCATTGGGGTAGCACAAGCGCAGGGCAGGGGCCAGCAGGAAACCGCTCCGCACGAGGCGGGAAAGGCCGCTCCATTGCGGATTGCGGATAGCAGACTGAACCCGCGCCCGACGCGGCGTTAACCGAAGAGGAAACGCAACCCGAAAAGACAAAAACCGCTTTTAATATGAAAACTCAATGAACTGAGGTCATCCGCCCACTTGACATACCCCATAGCAGCCGCGCTCCCGGACACGGCAAATCAGGAGACTACCTGCCCCGGCCCCGGCTTGCCGCTGACGCCACGTCCGCCTAGACTGGCCGCATGAAGCGATCCTCCGCTCGTTCGACCGTGACGCTGGGCCTCGTTCAGACCGCCTGCACGGCCGACCCCGCCGCGAATCTGAAATCCACGCTCGCCGCCGTGACCCGCGCCGCCCGCGACGGCGCCCAGATCATCTGCACGCAGGAACTCTTCCGGTCCCAGTATTTCTGCCAGAGCGAGGACGCCGCGAACTTCGTGCTCGCCGAGCCCATCCCTGGTCCCAGCACGCAGGCGTTTCAGAAATTGGCGAAACGGCACGCCGTCGTCATCATTGCCTCCCTGTTCGAGCGGCGCGCCGCCGGTCTCTACCACAACACGGCGGTGGTCATTGACGCGGACGGTTCCTTGCTCGGACGGTATCGCAAAATGCACATTCCCGACGACCCGCTTTACTACGAGAAGTTCTACTTCACGCCGGGCGACCTCGGCTTCCGGGCCTGGCAAACGCGGTATGCCAAGGTCGGCGTCTTGATTTGCTGGGACCAATGGTATCCTGAGGCCGCGCGGCTGACCGCGCTGCAGGGTGCGGAAATCCTGTTTTACCCGACGGCGATCGGCTGGCATCCGTCTGAGAAGGCCGCGAACGGAGGCCGACAGCACGACGCGTGGGAAACCGTTCAGCGCGCCCATGCCGTCGCCAACGGTTGTTATGTCGCGGCGGTCAACCGCGTGGGATTTGAGAAGCCGGCCGGTGTGGCGGGCGACGGCCTCGAGTTTTGGGGGCAAAGTTTCGTGGCCGGCACGTCCGGTGAGATTGCGGCCAAAGCCAGCGTGGCCGAGGAAACGAATCTGCTGGTGCCGGTGGACCTCGCGCAGGTCAACGCCACGCGCGTCCAATGGCCGTTTTTGCGCGACCGGCGGATTGATGCGTATGGCGACCTGATGAAACGGCTCGCGGACTGAAGGCGGAGTCCAACGTCAGTCTGAAGTCTGCCCGAGCGGCAGCCTGGTTGCACCGGATCCCAGAGCGATGCTCGCCTGCTTGCCCGACACCTGTCGCGGGTTTCCCGACTTGACGTTTCCCGGAGCGCGGCTGTGCTCGAAGCGTCAGCCGCAGCAGTCAGTAAACGCTGCGGCTGGTCTCTGACACAGCCGCGCTCCATTCAAATTGGGACCCCGGCCGCGTCTTGGCTTTACAAAGCCTGGCCCGCTGTGCAGCTTCGCGTCAACTCGTCCCGATCCGAAAACTATGAAGGCGTTTTTCCCGATTCCTCTCGCCGCCGGTCTGGCCGTCCTCACGGTGGCCCTAGCTGCGTTCGCCGCCGACCAGGTGTTGTTCGACTTCGCACCCGGTTTTGACCTGGCGAACGTGCGCACGGCGGATGCGGCCGTGTCCGCCACCAACACCAGCACGGGTTTGGCATTGCGGGTGATTACCGGCCACAACACGGAATGGCCCGGCATTACGCTGCCCGCGTCCGGCGGGCATTGGGATTTGTCCGCGCGAGGAGCGGTGGCCCTCAAACTGCGCAATGCCGGGACGAACCCGGTCACCGTGTCCTGCCGCGTGGATAATCCCGGCGCCGACGGCACCAAGAACTGCCTGACCGGTTCCTTGAAGCTTGAGGCCGGTCAAGCCGGCACGCTGGAGGTCGCCTTGACGAGCGTCGCCAGCAGCACGTTGGAGGGGAAACTTTTCGGAATGCGGGGATACCCGGTGGCCACGGGCGGAGCGGGAACGATTGATCCCAAAAACGTCACGCAGCTTCTCGTGTTCGTCAGCCAGCCAACCAAGAGCCACTTCTTTGAAATTCACGACATCCGCGCCACCGGCGATTATACGCCGCCCACCGCGTGGGTCACCGATGCCGATCCGTTCTTCCCCTTCATGGACACCCTGGGCCAGTACCGGCACAAAGACTGGCCGGGCAAAACGCACTCGGTTGCCGAACTCGCGGAGAAGCGAACCGCGGAGGCCGAAGACTTGACGCGTCGGCCTGGTCCCGCGGGCTGGGACAAATACGGCGGCTGGGCGAACGGGCCGCAACTGGAAGCGACCGGGTTTTTCCGCGCCCAGAAGTACGAAGGCAAGTGGTGGCTGGTGGACCCGGACGGGCGGCTGTTCTTCTCCCAGGGCATTGATTGCGTTCGCATGCTCGACGCCACACCGATCGAGGAGCGCGAAACCTGGTTCGCCGATTTCCCCGGCCGCCAGCCCGAGTTCGCGCCGTTCCTTTCGCGCGGCTATGTCCTCAAGGGCCATTACGCGGGGCGCACGGTGGACACTTTTTCGTTCAGCGGCGCCAATCTCGTTCGCAAATACGGCGCGGACTGGCAGCGCGTCTGCCCGGCGCTCATCCACCAACGCCTGCGGAGCTGGGGCATCAACACGATCGGCAACTGGTCGGATGCCGCCACCTGCCGGTTGCGCCGCACACCCTACACCGACGCCGTCAACTCGGGGCGCGTTCGCATGATCGAGGGTAGCGAAGGTTACTGGGGCAAGTTCCCGGACGTGTTCGACGCGAGTTTTGCGGCGAGCGCACAGCGCGGCATGGCGGCCAAATCCGGCGGCAGCGCCAACGACCCCTGGTGTCTCGGCTATTTCTCCGACAACGAGATGTCCTGGGGCGATGAAACCTCGCTAGGGCTGGCGGCGCTGCGGTCGCCGGCGGACCAGGCGGCGAAAAAGACGCTGGTCGCCGATTTACAGGCGAAATACGGCGACATCGAACGCCTCAACCAAGCGTGGGGCACTCATCACGCGTCGTGGGACGTCCTGCTGCAAAGCCGCGAGGCGCCCGACAAGACGCGGGCGACGGCGGACCTCACGGCGTTTTACACCCGCACGGCGGAGCAGTATTTCCGGATTGTGCGCGAGGCGATCAAGGCCGTTGCGCCACACCAGCTTTATCTCGGGTGCCGCTTTGCGTGGGTGAATCCGCTGGCGGCCGCGGCGGCGGCGAAGTACTGCGACGTGGTCAGCTACAACCTCTATCATCGCAGCGTGGCGGATTTCCGATTCAACGGCGGCGCGGACGTGCCGTTGATCATTGGCGAATTCCATTTCGGGGCGCTGGATCGCGGTCAGTTTCACACCGGGCTGGTGCCGACGGCAAGCCAGGCGGCGCGGGCCCAGGCTTACCGGGATTACGTGCGCGGCGCATTGCGGCATCCGCAGTTCGTCGGCTGCCATTGGTTCCAATACCAGGACGAACCCACCACCGGCCGGGTCTATGACGAGGAGAATTACCAGATTGGTTTTGTGGACGTCGCCGACACGCCCTACGCCGAACTGATCGTCGCGAGCCGCGGGCTGGCCGATGAACTTTATCAATACCACCGGGGCCGGAACTGATAATTCGCCTCAGCGCTGCAACCGAAGCGACCACCCAACCTCCCGACTCGTCGCGGAGCGGATTGTGACGCGAACAAGGTCCGGACTGGTTCCAGCGTTGACGTCGATCATCACGCCCGCAGCCCGATCGGTTGCTGAAAGTCCGGCCCCGGCGACGGACCAGGGTTGGCCGGTTGCGGGCAGGACGATGCGCAGTTCATACGGATCGTTGGCGACGACCTGGCTGCGGCCGGTCAGGGTCTTCGCGCCGCGGTTCCATTTCTCCGCCAGCACATCTACAATGCCCTGCGTGACATGCCGCGAGGTGCTCAGCAACTGCGGCCAGTCCGACACCGGGCGGACTGCCAGAATGCGGCACGATTGCGCCGGCACGGACACGTCCAGCCGGCCCTTCGCCAGCGGGAGTAGTTGGTTGCCCCAGAAATCAAACGCCATGTAGTCGCCGTCTGCCGGCAGGCCGATGCGCTCAAGCGATGTGTCGAAAGTTGCGTTGGTGTTGCCCCAGTTGAACAGACCGATGACGTCGCGGCGGGGAGCGCGGCGCGTGTCGGTGAGCAGCCAGACGCGCGGCAACGGTTCGTCGAACAAATCCACGGGCCGCGGCTTGAGGCCGTGTGGTGGCATGGTGCGTCTGAGAATGTCGAGCCGTTCCGGCGGCAGGCCGGGCAGCCATTCGCTGCTTAAGTTCAATTGTCCGCTCAGGGCAACCCACGAGCAGATGAGTTGCGCCTGGTTCAACGGGATGCTCGTGCGGACATAGACGGGATCAGGATCATTGAACCAGACGCGGCCGTTCAGGAAGTAATGCCGCGTGCCGAACGTGGGACCGCGCTTCAACCCTTCCCAGTCCGCGCCGTTGTCCGGGCCGATGCGCATGGCGTCCACGAGGCCGAAGGCGCCGCCGTAGGAACGCATGTTTTGCGGAATGCAGCAGCCGAGGATGAAGGCGTCCGGGTCCGTCTCGCGCACCAGCCGCAACCCGATGCGGTAGGCCTCCGGATTGGTGACGTTCGGGTTGTGGAACACCGCGTCGCCCATGCCGTCGTCGCGATAGCCCTCGTTGACGTATTGCTGCCGCGTGGCGGAACCGGTCCAGAGGCCGTCCATTTTGAAGTAGCAAAAACCCCATTTGCGCCCGATGCGTCGGATGTTGGCGCGCAGATAATCGCGCACCGCCGGCTGGGTCAGGTCGAGGCAGGTGCCGCCCCAGTCGGTTTCGTAAGGCGTGCCGTCCGGGCGTTTTACAAACCAATCCCGCCGGTCGGCGAAGAAGGGATCGTAGAACGTTCCCGCAAACGGCATGAACCAGACGCCCGGCACCAGGCCATCGCTTTTGACCAGGTCAGCGATCGCCTTCATGCCGCTGCGATAAGGTCCATTGGGCGCGTGCGTGGTGAAGTTGCGTTTCGGGCCGTTGGTCGAAAGGCCCGCCTGCCAGCCGTCGTCAATCTGCACCACCGAGAAACCGAACGGCGCGAGTTCCCGCGCGGCAAACCTCCCCAACTCGGCCAGGTGCTGCTCGTCCGAGGAACCGCCGTGCGGATTCGAATACCAGGTGCAATAACCCACCGGCTGCGGATGCAGTTTGATGTGGTCAATCTTCGCAATTGTGTCGGCCCATGCCTCGAGACCGAAGCGCGCATCGTCGAAATAACCGACGGCAGAGGTTTCCAGCGTCTCGGTCTGTCCCGGCTCCAGGCGCAGGCGACCGTATTCCAGCCGCGATTCCAGCCGCACCTGGCCGGCGTCAACAGCGCTGAACACCACACCACTGCCGCGTGCCTGCGTGAGCCAACCGCTGACCACCCCATGCCGGTTATGCGGCTCAACTACCGCCAGCCAGACGTAGCTGCCGGGGTTCTTGGCCGGAGCCAGCAATCCGCCGGTGCCGAGCGTTTTGAGTTCGGATACCGGCCGGCCCAGCACAATGCCAAAGGAAGGCGCCGGCACGCGGTTGGTGACCACCGGTCCGCCACTGGCGTTATGCAAGGTGGACCGGAACAAGGCGAACGGCAGATCGGGGAAGATCAGGATCGCGTCCGCACCAGCGTCACCGTAGCTGATCTCGATGGCCTGGCCGTGGCCCAGCACCGCATCGGTGACCGCTAGAATCCGGGCCTGGCCATCATCGCCCCGCAGCCGGCCGTCGGTGGCAAACGCTTGCTTCGCCTCCCGCGCGGTCAGCGTGAAACGCATGGTCACCTCGTCGAGGCGCACCACCAAGGCGCGGTTCTGGATGGTCAGTGTTTTGGCCGGGCCGGTGACGGTCAAGGCCGCCAGGCCCGTCAGCAGGATAAGTGAGCGCAAGGCCATGTTGTTGTTCGCCTTTCCAGTTGCCGCGAAGGCACGTCAGGGAAGGCGCGAGCCTATACATCAATCCGCACCGCGCCATCACAAATCCCACGGACTTGGCGGGTTGCTGGCGGAAGTGTCCTGATTTGCCGCTTCTCGGAGCGCGGCTGTGCGCGAAGCGTCAGCCGCAGCAGTCAGAAACCGCTGCGGCTGGTCTCCGACACAGCCGCGCTCCGTTTCAAATCACGACACTGCCTGCTGGCGGACGGGCTTGCCAACCGCCGGTGTCCCGGCTTAACTCCGCTCATGTCGAAATCACTGCCCGTTCGTGCCGCGATCCGGCCGGAGTTTTCTCGTTTCGCCCGTGTCTTCCTCAACCTGTTCGTCCTCGCCAGCCTGGGCCTGCCGCTGACCGGCGGGCTCGCCGGCGAGGCTACTCCCGCGGCGCTGACCAGCGATCCGCAAGGCTGGACCGACATCCTGCCGCCCGCCGACCTCAAGGGCTGGTATCGCGTGCCCGTGCCGCCGGGCGGCCAGCTCGGTCGGGCGCAATGGCATCTGGATGCCGCCCGCCACGTGCTCATCTGCGACGGCGATGGCGGCCACGACATGCTCCTGACCGAGCAGGAGTATGGCGATGCCATCTTCCACTTCGAGTTTTGCTACACGAAGATCGAAGGCAAGACGGGGTATAACAGTGGCGCTTATGTTCGCAATTCACGCGACGGCGCGATCTGGCACCAGGCGCAGTTCGGCGATGCGAAGGACGGTTATCTCTTCGGCGAAAGCCCGACCGCCGATGGCAAAAGGAAGTTTTTCAGCCTCCAGAAGCTGGTGACGGATATGCGCGTGAAACCGGCCGGTGAATGGAACACGTTCGAGGTGACCGCGCGCGGCCGGACGCTGACGCTCTGGGTCAACGGCGCGGTGACGTGCCAGTTCGAGGATTGCGGCCAGGCGCGGGGGCACGTCGGCCTGGAAGGCGAGGGGTACCGCATCGAGTTCCGCAACCTCAAGATCAAGGAACTGCGCTGAGCGGTTCCAGGCCGGCGGAGGCCTGGCGCGATGGTCATTGACATCCATACGCACGCGTTTCCCGATCACCTGGCAGCGCGGGCGATGGCGCAACTCCAGTCGCAGACCGACGTGGTCACGGCGGCATTGGACGGCACGATTGGCGGGCTCCTGCGCTCGATGGATGGCGCCGGCATTGACGCGTCGGTCGTGGCCTCGATCGCCACGCGGCCCGAGCAATTCGAGCCCATCCTCCACTGGTCAGCGGCGATCCGTTCGTCCCGCATTGTTCCGTTTCCGTCGGTGCATCCGGCGGCGCCCGGGGCCGCCGAACAGGTGCGCCGCATCGCCGCCGAGGGTTTTCACGGGGTCAAGCTCCACCCTTATTACCAGCAGTTCGCGGTGGACGAACCGCGGCTCGATCCGGTTTACACGGCGCTCGCAGAGTGCGGGCTCGTCCTGCTCCTGCACTGCGGCTTCGACATTTCCTTTCCGCGCGACCGCGTCGCCGACCCCGTCCGCCTCCGGCGGGTGGTCGAGCGGTTTCCCAAACTTCGTCTCATCGCCGCGCATTTGGGTGCATGGTGCGACTGGGACGAGGTGGAACGGCATCTTTTGGACCAGCCCGTTTACTTCGACACGTCGTGCAGCTTCGAGTTCATGGACCGCGCGCAGGCCGAACGCATTTTGCGCCGCCATCCCGCCGACCGGCTCCTGTTCGGCTCGGACAGTCCGTGGGTGGATCAACTGCGGACGATCGAGGATCTGCGGACGTTCGGGTTGGGTCGCGAGGTCGAGGCGCAGGTGTTGGGCGGAAACGCGGCGGCGTTGTTGGGGCTGAGATAGCCGGAGCCGCGGCTCTTGCGGGGCTCGGTGACTGCGGGAGGCGCAAACAGGGAAGACGCGAAGACGCGAAGGCCGGCCGCGGCTCTTGCGGGGCACGATGACTGGGGGTGACACACACCAGACGAGCCGGTTTTTCGTCCTCCGCAATCAAGGATGCAACGCGACCACGCGGCCATCGGCATCGCCGAAAACCAGGCGGTCCCCGGCCCAAACCAGGGCCGTGATGTCCTGCAACGCATGGAACTCGGCGATCACTTGCTCACGATCGAGGATGTCCAGCGTGCCACCCCAGCAGGCGACGGCGGTCAGATTGCCGTGAACCGCGCTGAGCTTCGCCAACCGCGTTGGAGCCAGCCGTTTTTGCACTTCCGCGAGGTTGGCAGGGGCGGACGTCAAAGGTGCCGCCGGGAGTTTGGGCGGCAGCTTGGCGCTTTCCCCAGCGCGCTGGTTGAGCGGAGCCCCGTGCAGTGTGAGTCTGCCCACCGTCCCGTCATGGGTGACCACCTCGATCGTGCCGGCCTTCAACGTGAGGGAGTCCACGCCGCTGGGAAGCAGTGAGGTCCATTCGGTCGTCGGCGTGCGCAGGAGATGAGTGGTGCGGGCGGGCTCGATGTGGCTGCGGGCGGGTTGCGCCAGCGGAGTGAGCGGTTCCAGGCCGGCGAGAAACTCGTACATCGTGCCGACCGCCTCGGCCAATCCGGGCGCGTCATAGGCCAGGAGGGTGACCGATTCCTGTCCCACGCCCAAGGCCTCGCGCTGCCAGGCAACGTAGCCGCGGCCAGGTCCAGGGAGGCGGTTGGGGTCGGGCTGATAGGGCAGAAACTGCCGGTCCGCCAGCAGCTTGATGAGGGGATTGTCGTCCGGATTGCCGAGCAGGATCAAGGGTCCTTGAACCGCGATGCCCGCTTGCGCGATCGCGTTGCTGGCGCCTGGCTGGAGCTGGCCTTGACTGGCGAAGTCCAGCCCGACCCAGGTCTCCGCCTCGGTGCGCGAAAGCACGCGTGGCCGGTTGGCCTCGGCGGCCGTCAGGGTGGTGCAGTGAACATTCCAAGGTTCGAGGATTCGCGTCAGTCGCTCGGCGGCGGATCGGTTAAAGGCGGACGAGCCCGTCACGATTGTCACGGCGGGCGTCTGGCGAAAGAACCGGAAGATGTTGGTGCGGTCCTGCGGCCAATGCACGGCCCGCCAGGTCAAGCCCGCCGCGGCGGAGCAGGTGGAGAGGGAGCGCAACTGGAACGAGTTCGCTCCGCGGGTGCCGGCCAGCAGTTCCGTGGCGGTAATTTTCCACCCTCCCGGCGGATCGTTCAGGGCCAGCGGGAGGCTGAGCGCCAGGATGCCCTGGGTCGTGGCGCGGTAGAGGTCGTACCGCGTGGCCCCCAGGGAGTCGGTCACCTGGATGCGCATGGGTATCGAGCCGCTGAGCCCGCCGCCCTGGCGATCGAGGACCACCGCAGTCAGATCCAGGGAAAGCGGCGCTTCCATCCGCTCCAATTCCCGGCGCACGACCGGTGTGCCCACACTCACGCCGCCGATCGGGCGGCTCGTGCGCGCGAAGACCCGCATCTGCCCGGCACCGAAACGAAACGGCCCGCGGAGTTCGCCATTCTTAGGTTGGAAGGCAGTCACCGGCTGGCTTTGCACGGCGTCATACACGGGACGGCCATCGTCGGGTAGCGTCAGCGTCGTCGCCACTCTTTTCATGCCGAGCATCGGGTCGCCTTGGGGATCGTGGCTGGCGTTGACGGCGAACAAGTATTCGACATCCCCCGCGGCGTGGCGCGTCACGACGATGCCCGGTTCGGTGCTGCCGAGCGGGGGACGGATGCCAGCATGTTCGAGGTGGGGACGGATGGCCGCGGCGAGCCGGGCGGCGGCGGCGAGTTCCTGCCGCATCTGCATGAGTTTCCCGGCCTCGCCGGCCTTGCCGGCCTTTTGCAGTTCCGCGATGCGGTCCGCCTCGGGCCAGGTCGGCGCCACGGGTAGCTTCACGCCGCCTGCCACTTTGATGGTGCAGTCGGCGGTGAGCAGGACGAGCCCGCCTTGCCGGGCAAATTCTCCGAGGCCGTCAATCACCAAGGGATCGAGGTAGTTGATCGAGGTGAGGATGATCGCCCGGTAGTGAGCGGCGAGCGTGCCGTCGCGGACTTCCTCGTCCAGCACGGGCTGAAACTGGTGCTGCAGGAGTTTGCCGGCGAGATAGCTGAACGCCACGTTCCGGCCATGCGGTGTTTCGTGGGCATAGCTCACTTCCCGGTCCTGCGTTTGGGCGTGAATCAGTTGCGAGAGGGAGAAGAGCAGGGCCACCGGTGGGCGCGTGGCCGGCATCGTGGTGAAAATGGTCCCCAGCCGCGCGCCGAGCTGATTCACCTCGACGATGGCCGGGACTGCCTTGCCGTCGGCGGGATGGGCCGGGTCGAGTTCCGGCGGCGAAATGAGCCCTTGGAGGCCACACTGGAAGGCCAGGTAGTGTTCGAGGCGAAACTCGTCGGCCGTCGTGCTGCCATACCAGGTCGGCAAATACCAGTTTGGTTTGGCGAGGTTGCGGGCCCGGGCGAATTCAAGGAACATGACGGGGTTAAAATAACCGGGACCGAAATCGTGGTAGCCGCCGTGGCCGCTGGTGATTGACAGGCTGCGCACCACGGGAAAATAGTAGCCGTCGGTGAAGGCCCCGTAGGCGTACTGGCTCTGGGTCAGCGAGACGTAATCTGGTCGCACGCGCGCGACGCCGAAGGCCGCATCCTGCCAGGCGGCGTCCAGAAACCCGAGCTTCCAGCGGGCCCAACGCGCCCACTGATCGGTCTGCCCCGGGTCCGCCGGATCAAGGTTCTTCCAGTCAAGTCGCGGCTCGCCGAACGCGGCTTCATACTGACGCCATTGCCAGGGTACGGCGTGCGGTGTTGCCTGGCCGGTGGCGGCGTCCTTGGCCCAGGTCAGGCCGGGCTCGTCGTAAAAATGCACACCCCAGACGTTCGGCCGGGTGCGGTCGCGAAAAGAGCGCTCCACCACGCGGCGCGTGCCGCCCCGGATCACGTAGGGATCGGACCAGTCGCATTGTGTGCGCAGGTCCATCTGGTGGCCGCCGCTCATGACACAACAAGCCATGAAGTCCACGCCGGCGCGGATGAAATTGGCCGTCGTGTCGGCGTTGGCTTCGCCGTAGAAAAGATTGTAACCGAGGTTGTCCTCGCCCTCGGCCAACTGCTCCCGGCCTTGGGCGCGGCCCCAATTGACAAGCTGGAAGCTGGACCGCCGCACGTGGCTGAAAACATCAAGGTTCGTGCGCGCCGTCGCCCCGTCCGCGGCGACGGTGACCGTGTAAGCGCCGGGTCGCAACAACCAGCCGTTGAGGTGCAGATGCTCGACGGCTCGGGCCGGACCGTTCGACGCGACCACAGCGGGCACTTGAAAAACGAACTCGAGTTCGCTGCCGTCGCTGCCCGTCAACCGGCACTGCAGATCGCCCGGGGGCAGCGGGTCGGGACTCGAACGAACGACCGACACGCTGATGAATTCATTACATTGGTAGGCGGTGCGCGCGAGCGGGAGGTGAAGTTCGAGTTCGGCCGCGGCGCCGACCGATCCAACGAGGCAGAAGCACCAACCTGCGGCAAGGCGGGCTAAGCGTGGTCGTGTCATAACAATCCCGGCTGGAAGTTAGCCGGCCTGATGAACGAGTCAAATTCAAAGGAAAACTCAAAGGATTGTCCAACTTCGGGTTACCCGGCCGCCGTGCCTGCCCACCGCGCACCGGCGACAGAACGGCGATTGAACGGCGACAGAACGGGTTTGCTTTGGCGTGGCATTCACCTACGCTCACACGAAACGTCATGCCTGTCGTGGACGCCCGCCGTCGGTCGGATTCGTGCCGGCTGCATTGCGCTGCCTGAATCTTCGAGCAAATCTGCCCAATGAAACCCAACCTGCGATCATCACTGGCCGCCTTCCTGCTCGCGCTGACCGGGAGCACGCAAGCGGACGTCGCCAATCCCAACACCGACTGGTTCAGCCAGGCGAAATACGGGGTCTTCATCCATTTCCTGCCGGCCGGCGAGGCGGGGCTGAAACAGGTTGGGCAGTTCGATGTGAAGGCGCTGGCCGGCCAGTTGGAAGAGATGGGCGCCGGGTATCTGGTGCTCACCCTGGGACAAAACTCCGGCTACTTCAACTCACCCAACGCCGCCTACGAAGGGCGAACCGGCTACGCGCCCGGCGAGCGCTGCGCCACGCGCGATTTGCCGCGCGACCTCTCCCAGGCGCTGCAGCCAAAGGGCATCCGTTTGATGCTCTATCTGCCCTGCCAGACGCCCAACCAGGACCGGCGCGCCCAGGCAGCCTTCGGTTTGACCCAAGGCGCGCAGGATCAGCCCATTGATCTGGTCTTTGCCGAAAAGTGGAGCGCGGTCATCCAGGAATGGGCGGACCGGTATGGCGACAAGGTGTCCGGCTGGTGGTTCGACGGTGGCTACGAGCACATTCGCTTCAACGATGCCATCGCCGACCGTTACGCGGCGGCCGTCAAACACGGCAACCCCAAAGCCATCGTCACCTTCAATCCCGGCGTCAAAGTCATGCGCTGGACGAAGGCGGAAGACTACACGGCGGGCGAACTTAATGAACCGCGGCAAGTCATCCCCGCGGAACGCTGGTTGCAGGGGTCCCAATGGCATGCTTTGACCTATCTGGGCGACACTTGGGGGCGGCGGAACACGCGGTTCAGCGATGAACAGTGGGTTGAATGGGGCCGGAAAGTCGCCGCCCGGCGGGGCGTGTTCACCCTCGACATGGGGCCCAATTACGATCCCGCCGCCGGGCCGGTGGGACAGTTGGCATCCGCCCAGGTGAAACAGGTCAAAGCGATCCAGGCGGCCCTCCGTCAGGAGACGAACGCGGCCATGCCCAAACGGCTCAAGCGGGCGGAAAGCTTTTTTGGCATCCACTTCGACTTTCACGCCGGACCGGACTGCAACGAGATTGGCCGGAACACGACGCCGGCGATGGTGGAAAGGATCATCGAGGCGGCGCATCCCGACTACCTCCAGATTGACTGCAAGGGGCATCCCGGCCTGTCGAGCTATCCGACGAAAGCGGGCAATCCGGCGCCGGGATTCGTCGGCGATCCGTTGCGCGTGTGGCGCGAGGCCACCGCCCGGCACGGGGTGGCCCTCTACATGCACTATTCCGGCGTCTGGGATTCCGAGGCCATCCGCCAGCATCCGGAGTGGGCCGCGGTCAACGCCGACGGCACGACCAACCGTAATGCGACCTCCTTCTTCGGCCCGTACGCGGACCGCTTGTTGATCCCACAGCTCCGGGAACTGGCCCGTGAGTATGGCGTGGACGGGGCGTGGGTGGACGGCGAGTGCTGGGCGTCCGTGCCGGATTACAGCGGGTCCGCGCTCAAGGCCTTTCGCGCAGCCACGGGGATCCAGGAGATTCCGCGCCGTCCGGGCGAACCGCACTGGCATGAGTTCCTCCAGTTCAACCGGGAGGCCTTTCGGAATCATCTGCGCCATTACCTCGCCGAGGTGAAGAAAACCGATCCCGCCATGCAACTCTGCAGCAATTGGGCCTTCACCGACCACATGCCCGAGGCGGTCGGCGCCCCGGTGGACTGGATTTCAGGAGATTTCTCGCCGGAGGACAGCGTGAATTCCGCCCGCTTTTCCGGCCGTTACCTGGCGCATCAGGGGAAGCCTTGGGATCTTATGGCCTGGAGCTTCACCACCACGGGGGAACGGCGAAACGGTTCCCGGCAGAAATCGGCCGTTCAACTGGAGCGCGAGGCCGCGGTGGTGCTGGCCCAGGGCGGCGGCTTTCAACCCTATTACAACCAGCGGCGCGACGGTTCGGTGCCCGAGGAACATCTGCCGGTCATTGCCGAAGTGGCGAAGTTCTGCCGCGCCCGGCAACCCTATTGCCAGGGAGCCACGCCCGTGCCACAAATCGCGCTGCTCTACTCGACGGCTTCCCATTACCGCGAAATCAACGGCCTGTTCAATCGTGACCTGTCCCGCATCAGCGGCACGCTGCAAGCCCTGGTGGAAAGCCAGCAGGTCGTGGATGTCGTGAGCGAACATCACCTCGAAGGGCGGATGGCGGACTACCCGCTCATCGTGGTCGCCGAATGCGACTACTTGGAGCCGGCCTTCAAACAGGAGCTTGTCCGTTACGTGGAAAACGGCGGCAATCTCCTGCTCATCGGACCCCAGGCAGCGTCCCTCTTCGTCGCCGAGCTGGGTGTCTCGCTGGAAGCAGCCAGGTCTGAACCGCGCTATCTGGCCTGGGGCGATGCCCTGATCCCGACCTGGGACGAAACGCGAACGCCCCAACTCGAAGCCAGGGCGCAGGCCTTTGGCCAGTTGCACGCCGCCAACGACCGCAATTCCGCCTCGCAACCGGCGGCATCCGTCGCCGCACTGGGCAAGGGGAGGATCGCGGCCACCTATTTTTCCGTCAGCCGCGGCTACCTCGGCACTCGTTCTCCCCAGGCCAGGGCGTTCCTCAATGAGTTGACGCACCGGCTGTTTCCCGCGCCGATGGTGGAAGTCAAGGGATCGTCCGATGTGGATGTATCGGTTAATCGCCTTCCGGGCAAACTCGCGGTCAACCTGGTCAACACCGCGGGACCGCATTGGGATACGAAGAAACCGCTGAGCGATTCCATTGTGCCGGTCGGCCCGCTGGAGATCGCCATTCGCACATCGGCGCAGCCCGCGAAAATCACTCTGCAGCCCGCCGGGCAGCGGCTGGCCTTCGAGTATCGGGAGGGCGTGGCGCGCTTCACCGTGCCGCGGCTGGAAATCCACAGCGTCATCGTGGTCGAATAGCCCTCCACTGTTGTCAACCCGGGAAGCCAATCCGTTGCGTTCAGTGGCGGGGCAAGCGCCTTCGGTTCCATGACAGCCTGATCATCGCCTGCCGTGGGTGGAGCGGGGCAGCAGCCCAACCGTGCTTGCGACCTGCTCTCCCGGGGCTTCTGCGAGGGGACTGGCCGGGAATGGATTCATTCCGTCAGGCGCTCCAGCCGACATCCAGGGTCAGGGTGATGCCCGGACGAGCTTTCCATTGAGGCCGGGGACGATTGGAGCGCGCGGGTGTGGTGTGTGGCGATTGGCGGAGCAGGGGGCAGCCTCACGAGCCCGTCGTCGCTGGCGGCATCGTCCTTACGTGGGCAAAGCGTCGGTCTGCCTCAAACGCGAGGCAAGACCCGATGCGGTCATGGATCACTTGTTCGGCAGCGGTCAAGCGCCTGGATAACGCCGCCACCGTACTCGACAGGGGCGAGACAGCGCGGCCGTTGGACAAGGAGGAATTGAGCTCGAACCACCCTGGCATCGCCAGGTCCAGGGGGCGTTCACCACCCTCAGAAATAGTCAATCAACGGCTTGTTTTGCAGGATGCTGTTAAGCCCCATCAAGGGTAACGCGACGCTGCCCAGGAACTTCATTGCGCCATTCGGTTGGCCGGCCCCGTCAAGCCACTCGGCAAAGTCGCTCTTCGATAAATGAGCGGTCAGATCCCCGAGGAGTTCCATGGCAAGTGCGGGATCCTGTTCGACCAGGGCCGGCAGTACATACCCGGTGCCGGTGGCCCAGAAGCCGCCATTCTGGTATTGGCCGGCGTTGGCGTTGCCCTGCCACCCGGGCTCGGCAATCTGCCGGGTGCAGCCGCGAAGGAAAATCTTTTCACGGTTGTCCCGATAAAACCGGACGATTGACTGTTTCTCCGCATCCCCACAGAGCGGGTAAATGAGGCCGTTGCCCCAAACACTGAACTGATGACCTTGCCTCGACCCGCCGCAATAGCCTCCGATCTTCGGGTCAAAGAGCCGGTGAAGGTTGGCGCGAATGCCCTTGGCCAGGCGCGCCCAGCGGTGGAGGGTGGAGGGTTCAATTACCCCGGCGAACAAGACCGTCGCGCGTTGCAGGCCACGGTAGAGTGCCAGGCTGCTCATGAGTTCCCAGCCGGATATTTTGATGCTGTCCTGAAATCCGAAGCCGATCGGCGGGTGCTGTGGGTCCGCGTAGGCCAACCCGTTCGCAAAAGGCACCCGGTCAATGCTCCGGGCGATCAGCTGCGCCCACTCGTCCTTGCGCGGGATCTTGACGCCAAAGTGCTGGTAATAATCCAATAAACGGACCCAGGCTGCCGGCAGGTGCAGAGGCATACAGTCCGTCATCGGCGGCATGTTCGAGTGGCCGGGAGAGAGAATGGGCAGGCCGTCGGGTTCGACCCGGTCAGGCACATATTGCAGGTCCAACATGCTTTCGGTCAGGAACGACAATACGCCTGCCAGTTCATCCGTCCGGGCGAGACTGGGTAGCGCTATCAACGGATAAAGGCTGTCATCAGGCCACACGCCGCTGTAAGCGCTGGTGACGCACGGCATGAGCAGCGTTGGGCCCTTGCCGACCTGGCGCCTGGCCCCGGCGGCCAGTTCGGTCATATAACCGGCCAGCAATTTGGAGGCGGCCCGACACTGGTCGGTAAGCTCCGGTGGAATGCGCGGCGCGGCGGTGGTGCCGTAGCCTGGGAGTGCCACGCTCGCCGCGGCGCCGGTGGCGCACAGCGTGAGCATCCGGCGGCGGGTCAGAAGGTTTGGATTCATAATACAATCCGAGATTTAACGGTGGAAGACGAACAGGATTTGTCCTATTTCCACAGCCCGGTTAATTCGTCGGCTTCCGTCTTGGACAAGTCCGGAACGCGGAAATAGCAGGCTCGGCCGTTTGGATCCGCGAATTCGGTGAGCGTGAGCCTGACATCCCCCTCGTTACCCATCGCTCCGGGAAAGGTGCCCGCTTTCAGACGGCATCCAATTCCATCGGGTCGCACCGCGTTACTGGGTACTGGATTCGGTTCGATGGAGGCCAGGTCAATCATGATCCGGCCGAGATCGGCAGCATCTTTCTGAGCCAATGATTTATCCTGCCCGGGATCGAGGCAGAACACCAAGGGCCCGCGCATGACCGCCGCGCGGCCCGCCTGCCTCTGCCGGCCCTGCACCAGCCGCCACTCCATCGGCATGTCAAGTACGACTTGATCGCCGGTGTTCCAGCGTCGCTCAATGACCGCGAAGGTTCCAGCGACACAGGCCGTTTCCGACGGCTTCCCATTGACTGAAATCGTCGCGCGCTTGCTCCAGGACGGAATCCTCAGCTTCAAGGGGAATGAGGCGGGTTGTGAAGGATCAACCCGGATGAGCACGTGACCCGAATTGGGGTAATCGGTTTCCTGCTGCACGGCAATCGAAAGCCCCCCCTCCATGGCAAGGGTGGCGTTGGAGGCGGAATACAAGTTGATGGCCACTCCCTTTCCGGCCCGGTAGTAAACCATGGTAGGAAGCTCCGCAATGATGCGCCGGTAGTTGCCTGGGCAGCAAACGTCATCGGCCCGATTGTACACGCGTTCTCCCTCGAAGGGCGTAAAGTAACGGATCTGTCGCCCATCCGGCGACTGCGCGCCAAACAACGTGTTGAATAGGGTCCGCTCCATGAGGTCCCCGTAACGCGCATCGCCCTGGAGTCGGAGGAGGCTCTCATAGACGCGGATCTGGTAAGCGGTGGAGCAGGTTTCGGCGTGGTCCCTGCCCCCGTCCTGATCGTCCGTCCAGATTTCCGCCTGCCCCACTCCACCCGTGATCGTCATTCCCTCCTTCGCGGTCAAGAACTCCAGGGCTTTCATGGTTGGACCCAGCAGCTTCTCCTCCGGCTTGATGCGGTACAACTCGAGTTGGGCAAGGCAGGCGGCCAGGTAGGCATAGGTGTGCCCCTCGACCAGGGGGCGTCGGCCGATCACAATGCCGGGGTCCCAATTCTCCAGGCCACGCTGATTCAACTCGAATCCCAAATAACGCCGGTCGCCCGTGACGCCATAAAGCGCGAGCATCGTTCGATCCAGGCCGGTCACACTGACGAACGCCGCAATCCGCGTTGTCTTTTCCCAATCCGCCGGGATTTTCGACCAATGGTTGAGGATATAGTCCGCGGCTTTCCTGGCAGCGACCAGCGACCGTTGTTCGCCGAAGAGTTTGTAATCGGTGAGGAGCCCCCAAACGATGTAGTTCAACTCGTGAATATCCCAGACCTGCCCCATTCGGCTCGCCGGAATCATGTTTCCAATATAGCCGTCCGCTTCCTGCCATTCGATAATCCGCCGAATCAGATGCTCTTTCAGGGAGATTAAGCTCGGGTTGCGAGTGTAGCAACTGAGCTTCACCACCGCATCGATCAACTTGCCCAGGGCAACATAATGGTTGTGCGGGTCGTTCTTCTTTTCGAAGGACGCCAGGAAGACCCCGTCCACATCAAGCCGAAGAACATTGTTCGTCGCGGTCACATCAAGGCGCCGGCCGATTTCACCCCCAACCTTCACCTTCGCCAAGTCCAGCGGAGTCAACGGATCCCGGCGCGCCTGGACGGTGTTTTCGTTCTGAGCCTGACCACCTAAAGTTGCGGCTGCCAGCATCAGCGGAATGACGGACAGCGCGAGCAATGGGGCGAAGTTCTGCGGGTTCAAGAGGAGCTGCCCGGTATTGCGAGTTTTCACCGCCGGTGGCGGGGCAGCCAGCTCGTCGCCACCGGTCAACCGGTGGCAACTCGGTGGCGAAACCGGCGGCGGCGTGCCGCCCGCCCTTGCTGGCACCGGTGGTACTCCAACTGCCAGCCGCCTGCCATTGAGCCTGCTCATGGAATGACCGGAATTCGCCGCCGATGAACCTGCACTCCGTCCACATCAAAAGACCATCGCTTTTCCGACCCGAGAATGAGGAACTGGAATTGCTTTCCCCGCCGGTTCATTTTCGTCCAAGAATAGCCCGGCAAAAGTGGGTGAAAAGCCTTTTTGCGGGATCGTTCGCTGCTTGGATCGTTCGCTCAGTCGAACGTGGCATGGGAGTGGAACCTTGCTGGCGACTTGCGCTCCGCAGGCGTGCGCCTGAGAACCTGGTTTGCGCGCAGGCACGTGCTCATGGATGCAGCAGGCCGCTTCCACCTCTGCCAGCGTTCCTGCCATCGGCCAGCCGGAGCCTTGCGGATCAAACCCGATCCGATCATGCGGCGAACTCGATGATTCAAGCATCGGGATTGCTCCAGTCTTCAGGGTCTTGTGGCCGGACCGGAGCGGCTCCGGGAGCCGGGGCGCGGCGGACGCGAAACGGCGTGACCACAGTCGCGGGGCTTTACTCGCAGCGGGCCGGCCGATACGATTCGCGGCTGACTTTGTCCAAGAAAACATCCGGAGCCGCCTATGATCGAGGTTGAGGGACTCACCAAACTCTATGGTGATTTTGTCGCGGTGAACGACCTGTCGTTCACGGTGCGGGCGGGCGAGGTGCTGGGGTTGGTGGGGCCCAACGGCGCCGGCAAAACGACCACGCTGCGGTGCCTGGCGGGGGTCATTCCCGCCGCGCGCGGCACCATCCGCGTGGTCGGGCACGACCTGCGCGTGGCCGCGGTGGCCGCCAAGCAGGAACTGGCGTACTTCCCGGATGAGCCGCGGTTGTTCGATTACCTCACGGTCCGGCAGCATCTGAATTTCACGGCGAGGTTGTACCACGTGCGGGATGACGAGCGGCTGGCGGAGCAGTTGCTGGCGGAACTCGATCTCACCGACAAGGCGGACAGCCTGCCGACCGAGCTGTCGCGGGGGATGAAACAAAAGCTGGCGATTGCCTGTGGGTTGCTGCACTCGCCCAAGGTGATTTTCTTCGATGAACCCTTGACCGGGCTCGACCCGTACGGGATCCGCGGCATGAAAGATGCGATCCTGCGGCGGGCAAAGGAGGGGATCGCCATCATCATCAGTTCACACCTGTTGCACCTGGTGGACGAGATTTGTTCGCACCTGCTGATCCTGAAGCAGGGGCGAAAGGTGGCCGGTGGGACCCTGGAGGAAGTGCGGAGCCAGTTCGCCGAGTCGGCCCCGGACGCGAGCCTCGAGGAGGTCTTTTTCCGCGCCACCGCGGAGGCGAAACCCGCGGCCGAGGAGGTCAAGGCGTGAAAGGGGCCCTGGTCTATCTGCAGTTGTGTCTTTTGTGGAATCGGCAGCGGGTCTGGTTCCGCCGGCTGCGGAAGCCGAAGTACTTGCTCGGCACGCTGGCGGGCGGCGCCTATTGCTTTTTCTTCTTCCTTGGACCCATGTTGGGGATGGGAATCCGGGGCAACCGGATCCCGGTGACACCGCTGGTGGCGGATTTCCGGCCGCTGGTGGAGATGTTGGGGGCGGTTCTGCTGGCCGGCGTGGTCCTGCTGGTCTGGCTGGTGCCCTCGCGCCGCGTGGCGCTGGATTTCAGCGAGGCGGAGATTGCGTTTCTTTTCCCGGCGCCGCTCGAACGGCGGACGCTGATTCATTATCGGATTCTGCGGTCGCAGATTCCGATTTTCTTCAGTTCACTCTTGATGATGGTGTTTACCGGCCGGTTCGCCAGCACCGGGCATTGGTGGTGGCACTGGGTGGGCTGGTGGCTGCTGGTGACGGCCCTCGAATTGCACCGGTTGGGGGCGGCGTTTACGACGACGCGGCTGTTGGATTCGGGGCTGACGACGACGCGGCGACGGCTGGCGGTGCTGGGTACGGCGGTGGTGCTGGCCGGTCTGTTTGCGGGCTGGGTATCGCTGTCGGTCCCGGTGCCGACGCTCGACATGCTGGGTCATTTCACGTCGGTGCGGGATTATCTGCAGCAGGTGGCGGCAAGCGGGCCGGCGGTGTGGCTGCTGCTGCCCTTCCGGCTGCTGGTTCGGCCGATGCTCGCGGCGGACGGTGTCGCCTTTACGCTGGCCTTGCTGCCGGCGCTGGCCTTGGTGGCGGCGCTGTATGCCTGGGTGGTTCGCTCAGACGCCTCCTTCGAGGAAGCTTCGATCGAACTCGCCCACCGGAAGGTGAAGATGCTGGCCGCGATTCGATCCGGCAACTGGCACCTGGCGCGGGGCCGGCAAAAGCAGATTCGCGCCCCGTTCCGGCTGGGGGCGCGCGGGCCGCGGGCGGTGGCGCTGCTGTGGAAGAACCTGATCGCCGCCGGCGCGATCTTCACGCCGCGGCTGTGGCTGGGCGCGGGGGGGGCGCTCGTGGTGATGGCGGTGGTGTTTACGACTATGATGCCGGGTGCGCTCGCGCCCAAAATCATGGGCGGGATGCTGATGGGGCTGACGCCGATGTTGCTTGTGATGGGTCCTCAGATGATGGTGATGGACCTGCGCCAGGATCTGGCGGTGGTGGACGTGTTGAAGACCCTGCCCTTGCCTGGACGGCAGGTGGTGCTGGGCGAGGTGCTGGCGCCGCTGACGATCCTGACGGTGGCACAATGGCTCCTCATCGCCCTGGCGGTGGTGTTGTTCAACCCGGAGAACGCGAATGTGAGCAGCGTGCCGTTGGCGCTGCGGCTGGCCGTGGGGCTCGCGGCGGCGATGGTGGCGCCGGGGGCGAACCTCGTTTCCCTGCTGTTGATCAACGGCGCGGTGCTGTTGTTTCCCGCCTGGGTGAAGACGGCGGGTCTGGGGCGGTCGCAGGGGTTTGAGGCGATCGGGCAGCAGATGGTGATGATGGTGGGGCAACTCCTGGCGCTGGCGGTGGCCTTGCTGATTCCGGCGGGATTGTTCGCGCTGGTTTACTTCGCGGGGCGCTCGTGGTTGCCGTTGCTGGTGGTCCTGCCTCTGGCCGCGTTGGCGGCGCTGGCGGCCCTGCTGGCGGAAAGTTACGCCGGGTTGTTGATGCTGGGCGATTTGTTCGAGCGGATGGACGTGTCAGATGAACCGGCAGCCTGAGAATTTGGTTGAGCCTCCTTGCGGCGCTGGTGTTTCATGAGGTGCAGATGAGCGAGTCGTCTGTTCCAGCGTCTCCGGTCGCGCCGCGCGGTTGGAAATCCTTCACGGAGGAATTGAGCCTGATCTGGCGCCGGATGCCGAACCGGGCGGTCTTCCTTGGACTGCTGGGGGCGTGGGTGGTCCTGTTCGTGTATCTGGGGAATTCCACGCTGGGCTACGAACACTCGCCGTCCCTGCTGTGGTGGCTCTACCGGACCTACACCGTTCCGAATTCGGAGGATTCGCACGGCTTGCTGGTGCCGCTCATCGTGCTGGCCCTGTTCTGGTGGAAACGCAAGGCGCTGCTGGAAGTAGTGGGCGACGTATGGGGGCCGGGGTTGGGCTTGTTGGCGGCGGCGACCGCGTTGCACGTCATTGGGTATATGATCCAGCAACCGCGAGTGTCGGTTGTGGCGTTCTTGGGCGGCGTGTGGGCATTGCTGGCGACGGCGTGGGGCCGGCGGTTCGCGGTGGCGAGCCTGTTTCCCTTTGGCCTGCTCATTTTCTGCATTCCGGTGGGGACGATCTCGGACCCGATCACGGTCCCGCTGCGACGGATTTCGACCGACATCGCGGTGGCCGTGGTGCGGTACGGGTTGGGGATCCATGTGCTGCAGACTGGGGTGCAGATCGTAGATCCGAAAGGGGCCTACAGCTATGAGGTGGTGGCGGCTTGCAGCGGCATCCGCAGCCTGGTGACGCTGCTGGCGCTGACCACGATTTACGGATTTACGACCTTTGTGACCGGATGGAAGCGGGCGCTGATGGTGGTGCTCGCGTTGCCGTTGGCGCTGGCGGGCAACGTGGTTCGTCTGGTGGCGATCATTCTCGCAGCGGAAGCATTCGGGCATCGGGCCGGCGAACTGGTCCATGAATACATGGGGTTTGTGACTTTTGTCCTGGCGCTGTTGCTGTTGTTTGCGATCGGGCACTGGCTGCGAGAGCCGGATTCGGCGGCTGGTCCGCCTGGACAAGGAAGGCGGCCATGAGGGGGCGTGAACTGGTGGTGCTTGTCGTCGGCCTTGCCATCATCGCTGCCGCGGGGGGCGTCCTGATCCGGGCCAAGGCCGCCCAGCGCCTGGGCGAGCCGGGCGTCAAGCTGGTGCGGGTGGAGGGGGGCGGCGTGGGTGAGATTCCGCTGCCCGTACGGGTGCGACAATACTCTTCCACCAACGTACCCATGACCACGGTGGAGAAGGAAACCCTGCCGGCCGACACGACTTTCGCCCGGCGGCTGTACTCGGGTCCCGGCGGGGCGCAGTTGTTGTTGATGGTGGTGTTGATGGGGGCCGACCGGACCAGCATTCACAAGCCGGAACTCTGCCTCACTTCGCAAGGTTGGCAGATTCAACAAATGGAAACGACCCAGATGCGCGTGGGGGAACCTCGTCCCTACGAACTGCCGCTGCGGAAGTTCGTCCTGCGGCAGAACTGGCGGGATGCGGGCGGGCGGGTCCGGGAGGTCAGCGGCGTTTACACGTTCTGGTTTGTGTGCGCCGACCGGATCACCGCCAGCCACTGGGCCCGGGTAGGTTACATGACCTGGGACCTGTTGCGGACGGGGGTGCTGCCACGGTGGGCTTATGTGGGTTGTTTTGTGCAATGTCCGCCCGGACAGGAAGCGGCGGCGTTCGAGCGGGAGAAACAGTTTCTGAGCGCGGCGGTGCCCGAGTTCCAAACCGCGGCGCTGCCGGCCGGCACGGTCGCGTCGCCGTAGGCGGCGGGCCGGCAACTCCGGCATTGCAGCCCGGCCCCTGTTCTGATTACATCGCCACGGGTTTGGCACGCCGTTGCCAGACACAAGATGTTGCGACGTCAAAAAGAGATTCATGCCCGCATCCAGATGGTGGTGGATGCCCTTCTCTGCGGGTTGGGCTTCTATCTGGCGCATGCCGTGCGCAGCCACTGGGAATCCGGGTTCTTCACCAGCCACCAGGAAATCCTTCCGTTTGGCGAGTACCGGTGGCTGTTGTTAATAATCCTGCCCGGCGCGCCGTTGCTGTTGTATTTCAATGGCGTTTATGAGCAGCCGCTGCCGTCTTCGCGGCGCGGGAGTTTGTGGAAGTTGTCCCGCGCGTGCGTCTGGATGGTGCTGGGCGTGATCTTCACCCTGTGGGTGATGCGGGTGGGGGTCAGCATCGCCAGGTCGGTGATCATTTATTTCGGCTTCATCAGTTTCGTGCTCGTCGCCCTCAAGGAGGAGTTGCTGTTGCGGTGGCGACGGAGCGTATGGGGCCAACGCCAGTTTGAAAAGCGGCTGCTCCTGGTTGGGACGCCGGAAGACACGCTGCGGCTGCGGAATGAGCTCAAGGATGCGCAGCGCGACGATTTGAAGGTCGTGGCCCAGTTGGCCTTGAATGAGGAACCGGTTCAGCGCCTGGTGCAGTTGCTGCACGAGCACTCCGCCAACGGGGTGATCCTCGTCTCGCAGCACATCTACTTCGGCCAGATCGAGCAGGCGATCGAGGTGTGCGAGCGGGAGGGCGTGGAGGTGTGGCTGATCGCGGATTTCTTCAAGACGCAATTGTCGCGGACGCGGGTGGATGAGTTTTATGGCCGGCCGATGCTGGTTTTCTCGACCGGTCCCGAGCATTCCTGGCCGATCCTGCTGAAACAGGTGCTCGATTTCGTCGGCTCCTCGCTGTTGCTGGCGTTCCTGGCCGTGCCGTTGCTGCTGGTGGCGTTGGCGGTCCGGCTGACCTCGCCCGGCCCGGTGTTTTTCCGCCAGCAGCGCAGTGGGCTGAACGGCCGGCCATTCACCATGCTCAAGTTTCGCTCGATGGTGAGCGATGCCGAGCAGTTGAAACACGAATTGGCGGCGCTGAACGAAATGACCGGTCCGGTTTTCAAGGTGACCAACGACCCTCGAATCACCCCGTTCGGCCGGTTTCTGCGCCGGTACAGCATTGATGAACTGCCCCAGTTGATGAACGTCTGGCGCGGCGAGATGAGCCTCGTCGGTCCACGCCCGCTGCCGGTGGACGAAGTCAAACGGTTCGACGACCTGGCCCACCGGCGTCGTCTCAGCGTCAAGCCCGGCCTGACTTGCCTCTGGCAGATTAGCGGTCGAAACAACGTCTGCGATTTCAAGGAATGGGTCCGGCTTGACCTGGAGTACATCGATCACTGGTCGCTCTGGCTGGACCTGCAGATTCTGTGCCGCACGATCCCGGCGGTGTTCTCCGGGGCGGGCGCCAGATGAGCGGATTTCGGGCGGGCGCGTCCGTCTTAAGCCCGGTCTCCCAACATGACTCCAAGCCAACGCAAGCGGACCCGCGCCACCGCGCCGGTTTCCCTGGTCACCGGCGGCGCCGGTTTCCTCGGTTCGCACCTCATTGATCTGCTCTTGGCGCAGGGCCACCGGATCATCGCCCTCGACAACCTGGTGACCGGCTCGGTGGACAACCTCGCCCATCATGCCGGAAATCAGGCCTTCCGGTTCGTGAAGCAGGACATCACCGAGTTCATCTTCATCGAGGGCCGGGTGGATTATGTCTGGCATTTCGCTTCGCCCGCGAGCCCGGTGGACTATCTGCAACTGCCCATTCAGACCCTCAAGGTCGGTTCGCTGGGCACGCACAAGGCGCTCGGCCTGGCCCGGCAGAAGGGCGCGCGTTTTCTGCTGGCCTCCACCTCGGAAGTCTATGGCGATCCGCTGGTGCATCCGCAGCACGAGGATTACTGGGGCAATGTCAATCCCATTGGCCCCCGTGGGTGCTATGACGAGGCCAAGCGGTTCGCCGAGGCACTCACCATGGCTTACCACCACCAACACGGGATCGAAACCCGGATCGTCAGGATTTTCAACACGTACGGTCCGCGGATGCGCCTGAACGACGGACGCGTGGTGCCGTCCTTCATCGGTGCGGCCCTGCGCCACCGGCCGTTGACGGTCTATGGCGACGGCAGCCAGACCCGGAGCTTCTGTCATTGTTCGGACCTGGTGGACGGGGTGTTTCGACTCATGATGCGGGGGAAACATCTGCCGGTGAACATCGGCAATCCGACGGAGCTGTCGGTGCTCGAGTTCGCGCGGGCGATCATTCGGGCGACGGGTTCCCGCAGTCGGATCGTGTTTCGTCCGTTGCCGAAGGACGATCCCAGGCAGCGGCGGCCGGACATCACGCGGGCCCGCCGGCAGCTTGGCTGGGAGGCCAAGGTCGGCCTTGAGGAAGGACTGGCGGACACGATCGGGTGGTTTCGCTCGCGAAAAATTGTTTGACCGGCGCGCCGGGGCGGGGAGGCGGCCCGGGCGGGGGCTGCGAAGGCCGCGGGCAGCCGTGATGCTTCGCGATATCCGGCGGTCCTGGTCGCGCCGCGAGCGCAGAAATCCGATTCCAGTGACTTTTCTGTTTGACCCTGTTCCGCAATTTCAGTAACAGGAACGAACTTTCTCGATTTTGGCCCGGTTCTGGCTATATCGAAGGGAAGCGGACATTGCCTGAAACCGAAAAGAACACATGCTGGGTTCAAAGTCATATCTGTGCATTGATTTTGGCGCGGGCAGCTTGAAGCTGGCCGAGTTCGACGTCAATGAGGGTGGCACGTTGCGACTGCTGCGTTACGGCCTGAAGCCGTTGGGCCTGGCGGGGGCGCAGGATTCCGCCCGCGAGGGCGTGGTGCTGCGGGGCTTGCAGGAGTTGATGACCGGCAAATCGTTTGGAGCCAGGACCTGCAACGTGTGTGCGCCCGGTTTTCACGTTTTCTCCAAGTTCATCAAGCTTCCCCCGGTTGATTCGTCGAAGATCACCCAGATTATCCAGTACGAGGCGCAACAGAACGTCCCCTTCCCGCTGGAGGAGGTGGTTTGGGACTATCAAATCCTGGGCACCCTGCCGTCCGGCGAACTCGAAGTGCTGCTCGTCGCGATCAAGGCGGACATTGTCGAGGGGTTGTTCCGTGCCGCCGAGAGCGTGGGGGTGCGGCTCGACCTGGTAGATGCCTCGCCCGCCGCGTTGTGCAACGCGTTTCGCTACAATTACGGCGACCAGGAAGGCTGTTCCATGCTCCTGGACATCGGGGCGAAGACGAGCAACGTCCTGTTCTTCGACAAGGACAAGGTTTTCTCCCGGAGCATCAACATCGGGGCCAACTCCATCACGCAAGATTTCGCCGCCGAGGCCAAGATGCCGTTTGTCGAGGCCGAGAAGTTCAAGTTGAGCGACGGCTTCGTCAGCCTGGGCGGGGCGTATGAGGAACCCGACAACCCCAAGCAGGCGGCGATATCCAAGATCGCGCGGCAGGTGCTCACCCGGTTGCACATCCAGGTCAATCAGACCATCCAGTTCTTCCGCAGTCAGCAGGGTGGTTCGGCGCCGCAGCGACTGTTCCTGGCCGGGGGAGCTTCCATCATGCCGTACACGGCCCAGTTCTTCGCCGAGAAACTCAACATCCCGGTCGAGTACTTCAACCCCTTCCGCAACATCCAGATCGATGCCTCGATCAACCTTGAGGAGCTGGCGAAGGTGGCGCACGCCTTCGGCGAGGTGGTCGGCGTCGGACTCCGCACCCCCGCCCAATGCCCGGTCGAACTGAACCTGATGCCGAAGAGCATCCTGAAACGCCAGCAGTTCAACCAGAAAAAGCCCTATTTTATCGCCACGGTGGTCAGCCTGATCCTGGTCGTCTTTGCGATGGGCTGGTTCTTCGACAAGCTGCGGGCCGAGAAGCAGGCGACGATTGACGAACGCAAGCCCTCGCTGGACAATCTCAACGCGAAAGCCAAGGAATTGGACGACGCGATCAAGAAACGGAACGGCACCCAGAAGGTCGTGGATCAATGTACCGAATGGATCGCCTCGCGGTTCGAGTGGATGGACCTCGTCGCTGAACTTCGCCGCGTGTTGGAGCAGACCGAGGCGAACACCCGGCAGCCGGGCATTCGAACCGGCCTCTGGATCGAGCGCCTGGCGGCGGAGAATCCGGATGGGTCGGAGGCGGCCAAGGAAGAGGAGGGGGACAAGCCGCGGTCCATGATGATGGATATTCGGATGATGATGCGCTATGGGCTGGTTCCCAAGGGTTTCAAAATTACCCAAGACGCCGGCGGTGGCGATGCCACGGCTGCGGCTGCGGGCGGCGGAGATGCCGCCGCCGCTGGGGAGGCCGCCAAACCCAAATCACCGGTTTCCACCAACACGATCCAGGTGATCAACCTGACCTGCCGCGGCGTGAGCTGGCACAAAGTGGAAGCCTCGGCCGACGACAAACTGGCCTTCGAGTTGCTCAACCAGTTGAATGCGAGCGACTACTTCGCGCACGGCACGAACGGCACCGAACTGGCGGGCCAGATGGAGCAGGACGAACCCACGGGCACGTTCAAGTTCGATGTCAAATTGAAGCTCGCCAAGCCCATCAAGAACTAGCGCGATATGTCCTGGCTGAAAAAAAACCTTTATCTGGTGATTGGCGGAGTGGTGGCGTTGGGCCTGCTCGGCCTCGGCGGCTATTTCCTGTATGCCAAAATCGATCAGGAGAACCAGGTTACCGAGTCCCTGAAGAACCAGACCGAGCAGATGGAGACGGTGTCCAAGAAGGAACCGCAGCCGGGCAACGCGAAGGTCAACAACATCGAGATGGCAAAAAGTCAGGATCAGGAGCTGCAAACCTTCCTGGACAAGGCGCGGAAGACGTTCCTGTCGGTGCCGTCGCCCGCCAACCTCGACAGCGGCCAGTTCAAGATCCTCCTCGAAACCACCGTGGATCGGCTGCGCCGGGCCGCGGGCTCCGCCGGCGTCAAATTGCCGAACGACTACGTGTTCACGTTCGCCGCCGAGAAGCCGCTGATGACCGTGGAAGCCGGCAGCGTGCAGCCGCTGACCCAGTCGTTGCTGACCATTCAGGAGGTTTGCCAGGTCCTCTTCAGCGCCCGGGTTCTGGCTCTGGACGGCATCCGGCGGATTGCCATCACCGCCCAAGACACGCCCAGTCCCACGCCGGGTCAGTCGGACTACTGGAACCGAAAACCGGAAACCAACGACCTGGCGGTCATCACGCCTTACGAATTCACTTTCCATTGTTTCACCACGGAACTGGCTTCAGTGATGCACGGCCTGGCGACCAACCGTTATTGTTTCATTGTCCGCAACATGATGGTGGACACGGGCACGTCCACGGTGCTCGACACCAACGCCACCGCCACGGGCGAGGCCCCCGTCGTGCCCAGCGCGGCGATGCAGCAGTACCAGATGATGATGCGTTATGGCGGGCGGTACGGCCGCATGCCCCAGATGGCCATGCCCCCGCCGGAAGCCTTGACGCCCGGCGGCTCGGCGCCCATCAAGCGCAACGGCATGACCGTGGTGCTGAATGAGAAACCATTCCGTGTGGTTCTCCGCGTTGATGCCGTCCGAATGATCGAGGGCAGTGAAGGCAAGGCCGGAGCGAAGCCGGCCAAACCGGCCAGGCCGGCCCGCGCTGCCGCTGCGGCCGCGGCGGTCCCGGATCCCGCCGCCACCGTCGGCGGCACCAGCAAATAGCCCATGGAGTTCCTCAAAAAGCACTACGAAAAGGTCCTGCTGAGCGTCGTCCTGGTGGGCCTGGCGGTCGCGGCGGCCTTGCTGCCCATCAAGGTGGCCGCGGTTCGCGAAACGCTCGAACAGGCCACGCGCCGCTACGAGAGCCGGACGGTCAAGCCCTTGAAGCCGCTTGACCTCTCGACCAACGAAGCGCTGCTCAAGCGCCTGGTGACCGGCCACCCCCTGGCGCTCACCAGCGCGGGCCATTATGTCTTCAATCCCATCGAGTGGGTGCAGAAGCCCGGCGCGGACAAGATCCTGATTCCGCGCGAGGACACCGGCGTGAAATCGCTGACGATCACCAACATTGTGCCGCTGCACACGACGATCGAGTACCAGGGTGTCCGGGAGGGCGGCGCCAACCCGCGCTACAATTTCCTGATAAAACGCGAGGCCTCGACGAACAGCACCTACTGGCACCCCTACCAGCGCTTCGCCAGCGTTGGCGACAAGGAGGACGCGTTCACTTTAAAGGAGGTCAAGGGTTCGAAGGATGATCCGACCGAGCTCGTTCTGGAACTTGCCGATTCGAAGGCCGTGGTTTCCGTGGCCAAGGACCGGCCCCACGACGAGGTGTCCGGCTACGCCGCCGACCTGCGGTACGAGGTGGAGAACAAGCTGTTTCCCCGCCAGCGACAGGGCCAAAAGATTGTCTTTGGCGGGGTGACCTATAATATCGTTGCCATCGGCCAGAGCGACGTTACACTCGAAGACAGCCAGACGAGAAAGCGAACAACGATCCATTGGGCCGCCGGGCCGCAACCAGCCAAGTAGCGATTTTATGTCCTCCGTTTTCACCGAACCCAAGACGATGATTCGTTCCGTCCTCACCACTTTCAGCGTGGCGTTGCTGCTGGCTGTTGTCCCGGCCGTGGCCCGCGCGCAGGTCACCCCCGGCCAGACGGCGGAAGAGGAGAACGTCCGCCGCCAGGAACAGACGATCGTGCTTCGCCGCACGCTCAAGGACGCCCAATCCGACCAGAAGGCCGGCGATCTCGGCAGCGCCGCCAAGACCTATGAGCTGGCTTGGGGCCTGGTGGAGAGCATCGGGGACGCGGGCATCGAGAAGGAACGCCAGGAAACCGTGGCGGGCTTCACCCAGGTCTATCTGACGCTGGCGAAAAAGTCCTATGCGCGGCAGCAATACACCGAGGCGAAGAACCAGCTCACCCGGGTTTTGAAGGTGGATCCCAAGAACCCGGAGGGCCTGAAGGAAATGGCGCTGGTGGACAAGACGCTGAAGGAGTTGCAAGGACGAATGCCCAGCAAGGAAACGCTGGCCCAGTTGCCCGAGGTCGAGAAACAGCACGTCGCCACCGGCACCCTGGTTCAGGACGGCAAACTGCTCTACGAGATGGGCAAGCTGGACGAGGCCGAGGCCAAACTCAGGCAGGCCGCCAAGCAGGAGCCCAACAACCCGGCCGCCTTCTATTACTTGAAACTCATCGAGGAGGCCCGTTATTCGCGCGAGGCGCGCAAGCGGGAATACGCGGCCAAGGCCAAGTTGATCGAAGTCGAAAACGCCTGGAATCCGCCCCTGATGAAGTACGGCAATCTCACCAACATGGCCAATCCCATCGCCCGCACGAACTCGATCTATACGGGCGAAGGGCGGCACGACATCAACGAGAAACTCAATCACATCGTCCTGCAAGATGTCGAGTTCCCCGATATCGGCGTTCCGCTCAGCGAAGCCATCAAGTATCTCGACAAGGAAACCAAGCTGCGGGATCCCCAACGGCAGGGCCTCAATTTCATGATCGCTCCTTGGGTTGACATCCAAACCCAGACCCAGGGTGCCTTGACGATTGACCCGACCACGGGACAACCTTCAACCGCGCCGCCGGAGCCGCCCTTCGAACTGCGCGATGTGAAAATCCGCATTGAGCCGGCCCTGCGCAATGTGACGTTGAAACAGGTGCTCGATGCGATCGTGAAAGTTTCCGAGAAACCGATCAAATTCTCGATCGAGGATTATGCCATCATTTTCTCGCGCAAGCTGCCGGAGCAACAGCAGTTGTTTACGCGGACGTACAAGGTTAATCCCAACACCTTCCAGCAAGGTTTGGAGGGCGTCTCGGGTTTTGACTTTGAGGCAGCGGTCAACAACGTGGCGGGGGGCAACGGTACCTCCGGCGGTACCAGCGGCGGTGGCGGGTACGGCGGCGGCGGCGGTGGCGGCGGCGGATACGGCGGCGGCAGCAGCGGCGGCATGGGCGGCAGCAGCGGCAACAGCAGCGGCGGGGCGATCATTCCCCGTGTCTATGTCTCCGGTGGCGGCATGATGGGCGGCATGGGCGGCGGCATGGGCGGCGGCATGGGCGGCATGGGTGGTGGCATGGGTGGCATGGGCGGCGGCATGGGGGGCATGATGGGCGGCATGGGTGGTGGCATGGGCGGCATGGGCGGTGGCATGGGCGGCATGGGCGGCGGCGGCGGCGGCTTGACCGGCGTGACCTCCATGACCCCGATGTCCTACGTCAATATGATGGTGCGGATGTACTTCACGGCGGCCGGTGTGGATCTCGGTGGAGCCAATGTTCTGGGCCAGGGCTTCGGCGCGGGCGGAGGTGGTGGCTTTGGACAAGCCGGTGGCGCCGGCGCGGGCTTCCAAAACGCGCAGGGCAAGGCGCTCTTCTTCAATGATCGCACCGGCCTCCTGCTCGTTCGCGCGACCTTGCAGGACTTGGACATCATTGACCAGGCCATCCAGACCTTGAACCGGACACCCGATCAGGTGACGATTGAAGCCAAGTTTGTTGAAATCGGCCAGGACGACGCCAAGGCGCTGGGCTTCAACTGGTTCCTCGGCAACATGAATATGTTTGGCGGTAATGTTGGTATGCAGGGTGGCACGGCGCCGTCCTACTCCGGCAACCCCAGCGCCGCCAACCCTTATGGCACTTTCCCTGGCACCTTCGGCGTGCCTTCTCAGGCGCCCAATTCGACCACGGACCAGCTCCTCACCGGCGGTCTCCGCGAGAGTCAGGCCGGCAGCACTTCCATCCCGACGGTCGGGACGATTACCGGCATCATGACCGACCCGCAATTCCGGGTCGTGATCAACGCGCTGGAACAACGCAGCGGCACGGATGTGTTGTCCGCTCCGAAGGTCACGACGGTCAGCGGCCGGCAGGCACAGATCCAGGTCATCGAGTTGCAGAACATCGTCGTTTACAACAGCGCCAACGCCCTCGGCGGCGGAGTGGGCGGCGTGACGACCGGTACCACCGGCACCGTCACCAGCGACCGCAACGTCAAGGCCGGATTCGAGTCGGTGGATACCCAGACGATCCTGGAAAAAGTGGCCGGGCTTCCGATCACCCGCTGGCATTACACCAACGACCCGGTGACGCCGCATGTCGGCCCGATGGCCCAGGATTTCAAGGCGATCTTCAACTTGGGTCGTGACGACAAGTCCATCGCCATCGTGGACGAAGGCGGCGTGGCGCTGGCGGCCATTCAGGGCTTGAACCAGAAGCTGGAACAGCAAATCAAGGCCAAGGATGCCGAGATTCAAGACCTGAAGCAAAGCGTGGCCGAGTTGAAAAAGCTCGTGCAATCGCTCGCCGAAAAGAAGTGAGGCCGCTACGAAACCAATGGCCTGCCCGGAGGTGTTCCTGGCCGGCCGGCAAGATATAAACGAAGCACTTCCAATGAAACGCATAACGCTCTTGACAGCCCTGGTGGCGGTGGCGTGTTTTTCCGGATCCGCCCTCGCCCAGGTGGTGAACTCGGCCGCCGCGACCTCGCTCATCGCGCCGCAGACGGCGATCATCCCATTGGGACCGACGCTGGACGTGCTCCCCAACGTGTCGGCCGACGGCTACACGATCCAGATGAACCTGATGCCGACGTTGACGGAATTCCTCGGCTACGACTCTCCGGGCCAGTTCCAGACCCAGGTGGGCCAGTTGCAGGCGCCGCTGCCGCTGCCGCGCTTTCGCGTTCGCCAGGTGACCACGAGCGCGATTGTCTGGGACGGACAGACGATTGTCCTCGGCGGTTTGATTTCCGAAGAAGTTCAAAAGACCAAGGACAAGGTCCCCATTATGGGCGATCTGCCCCTGGTTGGCCGCCTGTTCCGCAGCGAAACTTCCTTTTCGTCGAAGAAGAACCTGATGATCTTCGTCACGCCCACGCTGATTGACCCGGCGGGCAACAAGATTCATAGCGAGGACAATCTGCCTTACGACCCGAACAAGATTCCGGCGCAAACGGCTCTCGCGCAGTAGTGCGGTGGCCGCCGGCCGTCGGCCAATTTCCTGGCGAAAGACGGGCGTCGGCCCGTCCTTTCTTTTTGGCTCGACGCTGGCCTGGGCGGTTTCCCGAAATTGACATGGCCCTTGGTGCTACCATCCCGTCTCACGCGCAAGACCCCGGCGGGTCCGCGCGTCGTCTCCTGTTGGTGGACGGGCACGCCTACGCCTACCGGTCGTTCCACGCCATCCAGCGGTTGACCTCGCCGGCCGGCCAGCCGGTCAACGCCATCTTCGGCTTTGTAAAATCCATCGCCCGGCTGCGCGCGGACTTGCAGCCGACGCATTGCGCGGTGGTCTGGGACGGTGGGTTGGCGGCCGAACGCATCGCCCTCCTGCCGGGTTACAAGGCCACGCGCCCGCCAATGCCGGAAACCCTGGCCGGTCAACTGGACGAAATCGTCGCCTGGGTCAACGCCAGCGGGGCGACGTCGCTGTGCCGCGACGGCGTGGAAGCGGATGACTGGATCGCCGCGCTGGCGGCGCGGTCCGCCGCCGCCGGAGCGATGGTGGTGATCGCGAGCAGCGACAAGGACTTCATGCAACTGGTGTCGCCGGCGATCACGCTGGTGAACCCGGCCGAGAAGCACAGCCGCCAGTGGACCGCCGCCGAAGTCCGCGAGAAAACCGGCGTCGCCCCCGGGCAAATCGTGGACTGGCTCAGCCTGGTGGGCGACAGCGTGGACGACATTCCGGGCGTGCCGGGGGTCGGCCCCAAGACCGCCACCGCGTTGCTCGATCGCTTCGGCTCCTGCGAAGCCCTGCTTGCGCGGGTGGACGAGATCCAACCCGAGCGCATCCGGGAGGGAGTGCGCGCCGCGGCCGGGACTCTGCGCCGGAACCGGACGTTGATCGCATTGCGTATCGATATGGGGGGCGACGTCGGGTTTGAGCGCCTGGCGGTCCGGCCACCCGATACCGGTCGGTTGCGGGAATTGTTTGGTCGCTGGGGGTTCCGGTCGCTGTTGCGCGAGTTGGACGGAGTGCCGGCGACCCAGCCGGATTTGTTCGCCGGGAGTTGAGGTTTTTCTGCGGAATTCGTGCGGGTTGGGAGGACGGGTGGCGGAGATGGCAAACGATGTGCTGCATTAAACGGGTTGGATTCCGCTGAAACCGGGCGCCACCGGACGTGCCGCGTCTCGCGGATCGGGTGGCGGCGGAACAAACGGGCGATGTGAAAGTGGTTGTGAAACGCGGATTTTTCGGAAGAAAACGTGGACAAAGAAAGGGTGCTTTGCTAGAAAGCGGCAATCTTATGTCATTCATGTTGAGCGCCGGTAGGCGGCTGGTTCTACTGGGCGTGGCCTCGTTTGCCACCGTGGCGGCGCTGGCCCAGTCCGTCTTCACGCCTCAGGGCGGCGAATACTCCTTGACGCTGCAGTTGGTGGGTGATCAGACGCGCCCCGGCGTCAGCCTGGGCTCCAGCGGCGCCGGTTACGTGGTCTGGCAGGATAACGTCACCGACGGCGATGGCCTCGGCATCAGCGCCCAGGCGTTGAACAATTACCTCTCCCCGATCCCGTCCCGGTCTTTCCGCGTCAACCAACAGGGTGCCGGTGACCAGGAAAACCCGGTGGTCCAAGTGTTCGCCGACGGGAGTGCGGTCTTTGTCTGGCAGGGCGGTGCGCAGGGCAATCAGCAAATCTTCGCCCGTTTCGTCGCCGCCGACGGCACGTTCAGCACCGGCGACATCCAGGTCAACACCACGACCAACGCCCAGCATGGCAATCCTTCCGTGGCCCTGCTCAAGGACGGTTCGCTGCTCGTTGTGTGGGCGAGCGACCAGCTTGATCGCCAAGTGACGGGTTCCGACCCGCTTGCCGGAGCGTTCGACCCCGTCTACCACGTGCCCGTCGTCCACCATCTCGACCGTCCCTATTTCGATGTCTTCGGCCAGCGGATGTCCGCCACGGGTCAGAAGTTCGGCGTCGAGTTCTTGGTCAATCAGACGACCGTCCTCAACCAGAGATCACCGGCCGTCGCCGGAATGGACGACGGCGACTTCCTTGTGCTCTGGGCGGGCGACAATCAGCAGGGCAACCCGCGGGTGGACATTTACGGCCGGCGCTACGGTTCCTCCGGCTTCGCGCGGGGGGGCGAGTTCATCCTCAATTCCTCGACGAATGTGTGCGCCAACCCGGCGGTGATTGCCGCGCCCAACGGCACAGCCCTGGCCGCCTGGGCTGAACTGGACCTCAACAACCGGACGGACGGTTGGAACGTGGTGGCCAGCCAGATCGCCACGGATGGGAGCATCCTCACGTCCGAAGCCGTCATCAACACCCGCAACCCCGGCAAGCGCTTCGCGCCCCAACTCGCGCGCGCCGGCAGTGAGTTCATGGCGGTCTGGACCAGCGACTGGCAGGACCTTTCCCGGGAAGGCGTCTATGGCCGTTTCCTCAAGGCCGACAGTTCTCCCGACAGCGACGAGTTCCTGGTGAATACCACCACGATCAGCCGACAGATCCAGCCCGCGGTGGCGAGCAACGGAAGCGACAAGTTCCTCGTCGTCTGGTCCAGCTTCACGGGGCTGGACTTTGGTTACGAGGTTTTGGGCCAGCGCTACAGCGCCGACCGGACGCTCGCGCAGCCGGCGCCGCCGTCAGTCTCGCCGCTGGACTCCTATTCCCTGCTCGTGAGCTGGCCGGACCTGGCGGGCTACACGAACGTGACCTACCTCGTCTATCCGGACGGTTCGACCACGGCCTCCCCAACTACGAACGACTATCAGATCGTGCGCGGTCTGGCGCCCGGGAGTACTCATTCGTTCCAACTGGCCTACGACCTGGGCAACGGCTCGGTTTCGCCGGTTTCTTCCGCCACGACGAACACGACCTGGGGACCCGACTTGAACTACGACGGGTTGCCGGATGACTGGCAGGCCAAGTATTGGGGGCCGGATCCCAGCAAGTGGCCCGCGCCGACCGCCGACAGCGACGGTGACGGAGTCTCGAACCTCAATGAGTTCCTCGCGGGCACCGACCCGACGGATCCAAACAGCGTGTTGAAGACCAGCATCGCGCCGGTCGCCCTGGGCATCCTGGTGAATTGGAACTCGGTGCCGGGGCAGGTCTATCAGGTGCAATCCTCCTCCGACTTGAAGACGTGGACCAATCTGGGCAGCCCGCGCTTCGCTCCCGGGAACACCTGCTATTTGCTGGTGCCCGCCCCGGCCGCTTCCTCTACGACCACGTTCTACTCCTATCGCGTCATCCGAATTCGCTGACCTATGTTACGCTTGTTGAAAGGAATTTGTTTCGGCCTGTTGCTGGTGGGCGGGATCGAGAAGGTCTCCGCCTTCGCCATGCTCGGCCCGTACGCCACCTGGCAGGTGCCATTGATCGGCTATGGCCTGACCACCGGTACCGCCGACATTGGCGGCCCGCAGAACCTGGGCGAGGAATATCGCTACAATATCCCGACGCTGACCTACGCGTACGACTCGGCCTTTCTCAATTATTTCGGCACCAACGGCATTGCCGAGATCGAGCAGGCGATGAAGTCGCTGAACGACCTGCCTCCCTTTTCGCAGATGAGCCCCGACCTCACCGAGTATCCGAACGACACGCGGCGCTTCAATTACCAGGCCAATGCCTTGGGGTTGCTTGACCTGAAAGCCACGGCGATGGGCAGCTTGCTCGAGGAACTCGGCCTGGCGGGGCCCGAGCGTTACGCTTGGTGCCTCCGTAATCGCTACGTGGACCCGGCCAATGTTCCATGGTACACGGTCATCAAACGCAATTTCGATCCGGTGACTTGGGAGCCGACCTCCTACGTCAACGGCGCGCTGTTCACGTACACGATCGGAGTCGTTGACACCGTTCCCGACTATGATGCCATCGAACTGGAAACCGATCCCAACCTGCCCAATACCTCTTCAGTTGCGATCTACAACGAGGCTGCTTTCAACACGGTTGACACGACCGGTGAGTTCGTCACGTCGGATTATGGCATGTTCTATACCGGGTTTACGCGCGACGACATCGGCGCCCTGCGTTATCTCTACCGGTCGTCCAACTGGAACGTCGAGCAACTGGCGACCAACGCGATCGCCGCGGCGAATGGGGCCCAGGGCGGCCTCATCGGCGGCGGCGGCGGCGGCGGCAACCCGTGGGGCAACCCTGGAGGCACCAACACCACGACCGGCACCAACACCACCACGACCACCACGGTGACTAATGCCGTCGTGGCTGCGGCGCTCCGACCGGGCCTGGACCACATCAATTTTGTGCGGGTCAACTACGATTCGACGTATGGAACGTGGGTGACGCTGACCAATGTCTGGACCGACAGCTACATCACCAACGGCGCCACGAAGACGCAGAAATTGCAGCGCACCCTGGCCTCGCCGGACATTATCTTCACCGCGGCTGATTTGGGTGTGGATGCCGTGGGCGACCCCATTCTTATGGCCCGCAGCGTGCCGGCGTTTGTGAACAGCAGCGCGCTGAACAGCGTTGCCGGCGGGGGAACTCTCAACGGTCCGGGCACCATCGACCCCGGCGCCGCCGTCATCGTCTTCAGCAAGATGGGCCCCTGGTGGTATCAAACGACCGGGGGTGAATCCAGCCCGCGGTTTCAAGGCCCTCTGTGGGGCAGCTTCGACGGCACCACCAACGCGCCCATCGTTTATCCCAGCGGCCTTAGCATTCAAGCGCTGGAGGAGGCCGTCCTCACCGGCTCCGGCTCGGGGCGGAATCCCTATTTGAGCCCATGAGATCTCGAGGGGGGAGGCGCGATTCACTCTTTCAACACCGGTTCGATTCGTTATGAAGATCAAGACTTTGCTGGCGCTGGTAGGGGTGCTGTCCGTCGGCAGCCTCCTGGCCGACCCCCAGCCCATTTACGTCAACATCGGCACCCAGACCAACAACGTCCAGGTGGATGCGGTGGCCTTTGCCAACTATGGCTGGTTCGTAACCGACACCTCCGCCCTGTGGGACGGACAGAACACGCGTTACTGGACCAACCGGGGGATGATGACGGGCGCCCCCGGGTTCCGGTTCGATTACGTCAATGACGCCGGTTTCCGGCAGCCGGCCGACAGCTTCTTTAACGGACCGGGAGCGAGCATCACGGTCCAGGAAGGCGTCGATATCGTCGCCGGACTGCGGATCAATGCCACCAACATCATCACCCGGAACAGCATCCTCGAATCGGACATCACCGGGATCATCCAGATCCTCGGCCACAACGCGGACCTCTCGCGCACGATGATTTCGATTGATCCGGTGGTCAACAGCAGCGGCTTCCAGGAGTATTATCCGCGCTACGATTACTTGGACGCCTATGGCATTTCGGACCTTTATTGGGGCTTTGGCGAGGAATTGCCGCGCATCGCGAGTTCGGGCTTGATCAGTTCCTATGCGGGCGTTGTCCGCGCCTCGGCGCCCGGCCCCTGCGTCACCAACGCCAATCCGGGTCAGTGCATGGGCAACTCGTTTTCCCTGATTTCCCCGGCGACCTTCATTTTCACCAACTGGACTTATGTGGACACGAACCTGATGTTCACGGTGTCGCTGGGCGTCATCGGCGTGGTGGACACGAATCTGAGCGTCACCGCGCGGTTTGCTCCCAGCGACCAGCCGACCAACTTTTACAACACGATCGCCTTTCAGATGGGCACCGTCTTGACCAACACCGCGAGCCAGAGCCAGGACCCCTATCACCTCTACCTCACGGATCGCATGGCCGCCGAAGGAACCAATGTGGCCGTGCTGCTCACGAATCTGCAGACCGGCGACATTCCTTATCGCCCCGGCGCTTATGAGTTCGATCGGTCGCCTTCTTTCGAGTATGCCTTTGGCAGCAATCCGAACGCGACGAACGGCTGGTATACAAACAAGAACAACCTGGGCCAGTTGGTTTATGGGACCACCAACATCGCCTCGCTGATCTTCACCAACATCGCCACGGGTGGCTCTTCCTTCACGAACATCTTCACCAATTTCGTCATCACGCCGACCCCGGGTACTTCGACGAACTACGAGGAGGACATCGTGACGAACATCGTCTCCGTCTCCCGGTATTACTACAATCAAATGACCAACGCGTACGCGGCGTATGGCGCTTTTGTCACCAACAACGAGCCCATCGTGCCGTTTTCGCCGGTCGCCTCGATCACGAATGCCGAAGGCCGCGTCGAGATCAACACCGATGTGCTCGACCTGGAATCCACGCGGATCCGGGCCGAGGGCAATATCACCATCGCCACGCGCCACCTCGTCGGCAGCGCCAACGCCGGGGTGGACTGCCAGAGCCTCTACTATGATCTGGGCTCCACCAACGGCCTGCTGAAGCTCCAGAGCCTGACCCTCCCGGTCGTCCAGCGGCTCTCGGGCGACGTCTATGCCTGGACCGGAGCGTGGACGAACTTCTTCGACATCATCACCAACACGTTCACCAACGCGTTTATCACCAACATTGCGATCGATCCGACGACCGGCACCAATCTCACGACGATCACGAACGTCCCGGGCACGAATACCTTCTATACCAACACCGTCCAGGTGAACCTCAACGTCAGCATGGTGGACGGCACCACCCTCCAGACCCGCTGGCCCACCACGGTCAACGGTCTGGCCACACGCAGCACCAACGTCTTCCTGGACGACACCATGCGCGTCATTGACAGCCTCTATGTGGACGGGACGAGCCTTACGGTCGGCACGAACGGCCAGTTTTTCGCCGGTGATTACTTTACCGCCGGGGCCATCCAGGACTGGAACGCCTTGGATTTCCCGAATCTGCTGTACCTGACCAACAACGGGTTGATCGCCGTGCCGAACGTCGCCGATTTCGGCACGGCGGCACGCCCCTACCAGGAGATCGTCAATACGGGCACCAACGCCGCCTTCGCCGTGCATTACTACGCCAATGATGTCCAACTGGGTGGCACCACGGCCACCTGGGTGATCGGGGTCGCCTCGGATGGGAGCCTGATTACGTACAGCGCCCCCGGCTCGATCCAGGTCAATGCGAACACCGCGAAGCTCGAGAACGGCGTCCTCGACGCCTATTACGACATCGTCCTGACCGCGGGCTCGCTCAAGATGCGCAATGCCACCAACACCGCCGGCGGGGTCATCCAACTCGCCGTCACCGGCGATCTGAGCGATAGCGGTCCCGATGCGAACGTGGTCCTCGACTGCGCAGAGGGCATCCAATTGACCACCAAGCCAGCCACGGGCGCCCTGCTGGGCACCACCATCAATGTCAATGCCCCCAACTTCCAGTCGGTGGACTCGGTCTGGGCCGCCGAGGACCGCGGCGCCCACGCCCGCGGCTTCACCAACAATGCCGCGGTCGGCCATCTGTTCCTCAATCCGGGCCGCGACGGTCAGGTGACCTTTGGCCCCGTGGGCGCGGCCAACGCGATGTACGTGGATTACCTCGAGTTCTCCCCCACCGCGCAGGCCGACCTGAAAGACAGCGTCCTCGTCAAACCCGGCTTCACGATCTACTATGCCTCGGCGAACCTCACCGTGGACCAACTGACGGCGGCGTTCGGCAACCAGATGCAGCCGGTGCTGGACTTCGTCGGTCCGCACAGTGGGATGCCGGTGGTGGTCACGCTCGATCCCAACAGCAACCCGCCCAAGCAGCTTTCCGTGTATGTCAACACCCTGCTCCGGAACAGCACGACGATTGATTCCGATGGCAACGGCACCGCGAATGGCTACGAGCTCGATCCGTTCAAAGGGCCGAAAATGTCGGTCGCGCTCACGAACCTGCCGCCCTTGAGCGTGGCCATTACGTGGAACGTCGCGGCGCAAACGGTTTATTATGTGGACTACGCCACGCAGTTGGGGAGCGCCAACTGGCAGCCGCTGGTGACCTATACGAACACGCTCAACACCGCGACCAATGCGACGATTTACGATCCGGCGGGCGGGACCAATGCCCCACGCTACTATCGCGTGAGCTATTCGCCCTACGGAACGGGGTTGTGATCGGGGCGGCGGAATGAGGTGCCGTTGCGGCAAATGACACACGGATACGAAGTATGCTGATATCGCGAGTTTACTGGCTGGCGCTGGCCTCCGGTCTGGCGGCGTTCACCGTCGGGGCGCAGGCGCCGGACCCGGTTGTCCTGGGAACTCACAAGGTTCACCCCACCCGCATCCTGGCCCGGTTCGCCGAGCCACTGCAAGCCACCGCCCTTTCCACGCTCTCGACGCTCAAGGCGGAAGGGTTGACCGTGAGCCGGCACTATCAGTCGGTTCCCGGCGGCGTCGTGCTGGAACTCAAGCCGACCGTGACCGTGATGTCCACCCAACCGGCCAGCCCGCAGGAGCAGGCCCGGGCACTCGCGGCGAAGATGACGGCCCTGCGCAACTCGGGTTTGTTCTCCTATGTGGGTCCCGACTATTGGGAGCACACGTTGCTCACCGAGCCGGATGACGCGCGTTATCAGGACGGCACCTTGTGGGGGTTGAACAATTACGGCCAGAACGGCGGCAAGCCGGGGGCGGATGTCATCCATGATCCGAGCGGCAGCAGCACCAACGCCTGGGACATCACCACTGGCAACGCAAGCGTGGTCATCGCGGTCATTGACACCGGCGTGCGTTACACCCACAAGGACCTCGCCAGCCAGATGTGGATCAATCCCCATCCCGATCCCATCATGCAGGACGTGCATGGCATCAACGCCATGACCGGTTCCGGCGACCCGCAGGACGATGTCGGGCACGGGACGCACGTTTCGGGCACGATCGGCGCGGCGGCCAACAACGGTTACCCGCACGTGGGCGTGACCTGGAATGTGCAGATCATGGCCTGCAAGTTCATTGGACCGAATGGCGGTTACGATAGCGACGCCATCACCTGCATCGAGTATGCGGTGGGTCATGGCGCCAAGGCCATGAACAACAGTTGGGGCGGCGGCGGCTTTGACCAGGTCATGCTCGACGCCATCATTGCGGCCTCCACCAACAACGTGATGTTCTTTGCCGCGGCCGGCAACAGCGGACTCGACAACGACCTCAATGATTTTTATCCGGCAAATTTTCAATCGCCGAACGTGATCGCGGTGGCGGCGCTGGACCGGAAGGACAATCTGGCGTCGTTCTCGGATTATGGCCTCACCACGGTGCATATCGGCGGTCCGGGCGTGGAGATTTTCTCCTGCTTCAACGGGTCCGACACCGATTATGCCGTGCTGGATGGCACCAGCATGGCCACGCCGCACGTGACGGGGGTGGCGGCGCTGATCTACAGCGTGGCGCCCAACGCCTCCGTTGCCGAGGTCCGCCAGCGCATCCTCGGATCCGCCGTCCCCGTGAGCGACCTCCAGAACAAATCGGTGACCGGCGGCCGGGTGAACGCCTATCGCGCCCTCACCGCGAAGGCAGACGGCATCCTGAAGATGAACTTCACCCCGGTTACCAACACCGTGGTGCTGCTTTCGACCAACCTGCCAGTCTTCGTCAGCATCAACGACCTGTTCCCGGTCACCAACGCCGTGGTCACCGGCCAGATCGTCGGCTCGACCAACACGGTGACGTTCCACAATGACGGCCTTAAGCCCGACGTGCTCTCGAACGACAATGTTTACAGCACGTTCGTGGATGTGACGCCCTACACCAATGCGCCCTTCTCGAACGTCCTCACCATGATTGTGACGGCGGTGGCGACCAACAACTTCCCGCAAACGAACACGGTGGCCCACGGCACCAACACCGTCGTTTATTACATCGTCGGCCCGCCGGAGAACGACAACTTCGCCAATGGGGACAAGGTGCCGGCCGCGGGCGCGTTCGCCGACACGCTCATTCTGGCGACGAACACCTATGCCACGATCGAGCCTGGCGAACCGGCGCACGGCGGGCTGGTGAACTCGTCCTTCTCACTCTGGTGGAACTGGTCGCCAGCCGTCAGCGCGCCGACGCTGGTGGATACCGCCGGCAGCAGCTTCGACACCGTCGTGGCGGTGTACACGGGCAACAGTGTGGGCCAGTTGACCCAGGTGGCTGCGGGGGTGAGCGGCGCGCAGAAGGCCAACCTGACCTTCAGTGCCCAGCAGGGGGCGACCTATCGCATCGTCGTGGCCGGCGCTGACACCAACCAGTTCGGCAACATCCGGCTCCGCATCCAGCCCAATGGTCAACTCGATGCCACCCCGCCCATCGCGATCATCGGTGATCCCTTGAACGGCAAAGTCGTTACCAGCCCGAAAATCACCGTCACCGGCACCGCCTCGGATCCGGCGCCGAATGCCTCCGGCGTCAAGCAGGTTTTGCTCAGCGTGAATACCGGGTTGCCCGCCGGCACCACGGGGACGACCAATTGGTCCAGCCCGGTGACGCTGCAGAAGGGCGCCAACACCATCAAGGTGTTTGCGCAGGACTACGCCGGCAACGACTCGTTGGTCAGCAGCATCATTGTCACCTATCAGCCCGTCATGGCGCCGAACGACATCTTTGGCCCGACCACGGACCCGTCCAGCCCGTATTACCTGCGCGCGACTTCGGGTTCCAGCACGGTCACAAACGTCGCCGCCACCAAGGAAACCGGCGAACCCGACCACGCCGGCAACAACGGTGGCAAGTCGGTTTGGTGGGCCTGGCAGGCGCCGGTGAATGGCGTCCTGACCGTGGACACGCAGGGATCTAATTTTGACACGTTGCTGGGAATCTACACGGGCATCTATGTCTATGCGCTGACCACCGTCGCCAGCAACGACGACGCCCTCCCTAATGTGAAGTGGAGCAAGGCGGCGTTCGGCGTGCAAGCCGGCCAGGCCTATCATATCGCGGTTGACGGCTTCGGCGGCGTCTCGGGCACCGTCGTCATGAACTATAAATTCGCCCCGACGAACCTGGTGTTGGTGGCGGTCGGCGCCACCCCGGGTGGGATTGTGACTCCCGCGACCGGCACCTTCACGGTGCCGGTGAACTCGGCCCAAACCTTCCTCGCCTCGCCGTCGAACGCTTTCGATTTCATCGAGTGGCAGGGAAGTGTCACTTCGTTCGCCAATCCCCTTTCGTTCACGGTCAAATCGAACGTGACGCTCAATGCGGTGTTCCAGCCGCACCTGTTCACGGACGACTTCGAGAGCGGCGGCTTTTCGCCGGCGGTGCCGTGGCAGTTTGCCGGCAACCTGCCGTGGACGGTGACCAGCTCGGTCGCGTTCGCCGGCCAGTACTCGGCACGCTCCGGCGCCATCGGCGACAGCCAGACCAGTTCGCTGCTCCTGTCGGCGCCGTTTCGCGACGGCACGGGCAGTTTCATGTACCGTGTCAGCTCGGAGCCGGGCTGGGACTGGTTCGAGTTTTACCTCGACGGGCAACAGCTCGGGCGATGGTCGGGTGAGGTCAATTGGACGCAGTTCCTGTTCCCCACGTCCGCGGGCACGCACAGCCTGGAATGGCGCTACAGCAAGGACCCGGCGAACAGCCTCGGATTGGACGCCGTCTTCATTGACAATGTGGACCTGCCGTTCGCGGTGGCGCCGGACGGAAGCAGCCCGGCCCTCTTGAGCCTCCAGCCGGATTTGAGCGGGCAGCTCGCGCTGACCCTGCAAGGCCAGACCAACCAGGTCTATCTCACCCAATCCTCGGCGGACCTCGCCCACTGGCAGCCCTTCTCCACCAATGTGGCCGTTCGCGGGCAGGTTCACCTGCTTGTCCCCGTGAATGTCACGCATCGCTTCTATCGCGCGCTGGTGGCGCCGTAGGCGTTTACGGGCGGATCCCCGTCCGGGCACATGAAGTTCTTCGGCCTGACCGGCGGCGCTGGCATGGGCAAGTCCACTGTTGCCGACATGCTGCGCGACCGCGGCTGGCGGGTGGTGGACACCGACCAGCTCGCGCGCCAGGTGGTCGCGTCCGGGCAGCCCGGCTTGCGTGAAATCACCGCGGAGTTCGGGGCGTCCGTGCTGAACGCCCGGGGCGAACTCCGCCGGGAAGCGCTCGCCCGCCTGGTTTTCAGCGACCCCGCCGCGCGTCGCCGCCTGGAAGCGCTCCTCCACCCGCGCATCCGCGAGCTCTGGCAGGCCGAAGCCGGACGCTGGCGCGCGAGCCGCGTCGCCTACGCCGTCGTCGTGATCCCCTTGTTGTTTGAAACCGGCGCGGAAACCGAACTTGATGCCACGATTTGTGTGGCCTGCTCCCCGGCGACCCAGCAGACGCGGCTGCGCGAGCGCGGTTGGTCGGACGAGGAAATCGCGGCGCGCAACCGGGCGCAATGGCCGGTCGAGAAGAAAATGGCCCGTTCGACCTTCGTCCTCTGGAACGAGGCCGGGCTCGACGTGCTCCGCGCGCAGCTCGATCTTCTAGCGCCCGTGCCGGTCGCAAAAGCGAACCTGGCTTGAGCGGCCGCCGGTCACATCCGGGCGCTGCCCCCGGGGCGCGGGTCTGCGGCCCGCAGCACGATCACAAGCAGCACCGTGTTGGGATCTGCCAACGGTTTTCCCACCGGCGAAGCGGCTGTGACTCGCAGTGTCGCGGCCCGTTTGCCTTCACGGCCGTTCGCTCCGCCTCCGGCCGCTTCTTTTTCCGTGGCAACCGGCGTGCGCCGTGCCACATTCTCCCTGAATGATCCTGTCTGTCGCTGAACTTGAGAGCTTGGTGACGACGCTCCACCGTTCTCCCCATGACCTGCTCGGCATGCACCCGCTGGGCGACGGCTCCGGCGTGGTGGTCCGCGCGTTCCTGCCCGACGCCGCCAAGGTCGAGGCCGTGCCGACGGTCGAGCGGAACCTGCCCGCGATCCGCCTCAAATGCATCCATGAGTCGGGCCTGTTCGAGGGGGTCAGCCAGCAGGTGAAGCGCGTCTTCGCTTACGATCTCGTGGTCACGGGCCACGACGGCCGACCGCAGCAGGGTCGTGATCCCTATTCCTTCCTGCCCACGCTGGGCGAAACCGACGTGTTCCTCCTCGCCCAGGGAAACGAACGGCGGATTTACGAGAAGCTCGGCGCGCACTGGCGGGTGATCGACGGGACACCCGGGGTCAGCTTTGCCGTCTGGGCGCCCAATGCCCGGCGGGTGAGCGTCGTGGGCGACTTCAACCGCTGGGACGGGCGCCGACACCCCATGCGGCTGCTCGGGCCTTCGGGCGTCTGGGAGTTGTTCGTGCCCGGGCTGGGGGAGGGCACCCTCTACAAGTTCGAGTTGCTGGATGCCCACAGCCACCTCGTGCTGAAAAGCGATCCTTATGGGACTTTTTTCGAGGTGGCGCCTCTGAACGCAGCGGTGGTGTGGAACGAAGGCAAATTCGCCTGGACGGACGAGCCCTGGCTGCAACGCCGGCGGACCCAGAACCCGTTCCAGTCGCCCCTGAGCATCTACGAAGTCCACCTTGGCTCCTGGCGCAAGAAGTCCATGAACGAGTCGCTTGGCTACCGTGAACTGGCTGGCGCCCTGGTGGATTACGTGCGACGGCTCGGGTTCACCCACGTCGAATTCCTGCCGGTGGCCGAGCACGCGTTTTATCCGAGCTGGGGTTACCAGGTCACCGGTTTCTACGCCCCGTCGAGCCGCTATGGCACGCCGGACGATTTTCAGTTTCTGGTGAACGCGCTGCACGAGGCGGGGATCGGCGTGATTGTGGACTGGGTGCCGGCCCATTTTCCGCGCGACGAATGGGCCCTGGCGCACTTCGACGGCACCGCCCTGTACGAGCATGAGGATCCGCGCAAGGGCGCCCACCAGGACTGGGGTACCTTGATCTTCAACTATGGCCGGCACGAGGTGCGGAATTTCCTGACGGCGAACGCGCTGTTCTGGTGCGAACGGTTCCACGTGGACGGCCTGAGGGTGGACGCCGTCGCCTCGATGCTGTACCTCGATTATTCGCGCCGAGCCGGGGAATGGGTCCCCAACCAATACGGCGGACGCGAGAACCTTGAGGCGGTCGCCTTTCTTCGCGAGTTCAATCACCTCGTGCAGACCGGGCATCCGGGGGTCATCACGATCGCGGAGGAATCCACCGCCTGGCCGCAGGTGACCCGGCCGCCGTACCTGGGCGGGCTCGGTTTCACCTTCAAGTGGAACATGGGCTGGATGCACGACACCCTCGGGTATTTCCAGCGGGAGCCAATCCATCGGCGATTCCATCAAAACGATTTGACGTTTGCGATGCTCTACCACCACCACGAGAACTTCGTGCTGCCGCTCTCGCACGACGAGGTGGTGCATGGCAAGGGTTCCTTGCGCGGGAAGATGCCGGGTGACGACTGGCAGGCCTTTGCCAATCTCCGCGCGCTCCTCGCCTACCAGTGGTTTTTCCCGGGCAAGCAACTCCTGTTCATGGGAGGCGAGTTTGGCCAGAAGAGCGAATGGAGCGAGAACGGCGAACTCGACTGGTGGCTGCTACAGGCCGGCCCGTTCCACGCGGGCCTTCAACGCTTGGTCGCCGACCTCAACCGGCTCTATGCCGCCAGCCCGTCGCTCTGGGAGGGAGATTACGAACCGCAGGGATTCCAATGGATTGATTGCGCGGACCACGAGCACTCGGTCCTGTCCTTCCTGCGCCGGCCGGTCGGAGCCGCGAGTGAAACCGTGGTCATCCTCAATCTGACGCCGGTGCCGCGCGAGCGCTATCGCGTGGGCCTCCCGCGCGAGGGCGCCTGGCGCGAGGTGCTCAACACGGATGCCGCCATTTACGGTGGGTCCAACGTGGGCAATGCAGGCCGCGTGATCGCCGAGCCTTACTCGGTGCAGAATCAGTCGTTCTCCGCGTTGTTCACGCTGCCGCCCCTGGGCGTGGCGGTGTTCCAGCGGGAGTAGCCATGCGCCGGTGGTGGCCGGTTGCGGGAATTGGGGGAGCGTAGGCGTCCCGCCGGAGACTCCGCTCCGTGCGGTTCGCGCCCGGCCGTTCCTCATTCGTCATTCGCACTTCGTCATTCGCACTTCGCAAGGGTGGTCCGCCCCAGCCGGCCGTCGGCGGGACGCCGGCGGCTGCGCCCGCGACGGTCGCGCTCCCCATTCTCAAACCGCGGCCCAGCGGTTCGCGGCCCACGACCGAGGAAATCCGCTTGCGTGGTCCGCCGCGCCAGCCAACTCTTGCCGGCCATGGCACGCTCGCGCCGCTGGATGGTTCGGCTGGGATGCGCCGGAACGATCATCCTCCTCGCCGCTCTTTTCCTTGGCGGGGTCTGGGCGATTCGCCGCGGACCTTCGGCTGAGAGCACGCTTTCAGATGGCACGACGCTGCGGTTTCTGGGCACGACCTACGGCACCAACCACGTCGCTCCGGGGCGCTTCCCGCTGATGAGCCATCTGCCCCGGCCGGTGCAGTTTGTTTTCGGCCACGTCTTCCACTGGCAGCCGCCGGCGCGGCTGACCACGCCGAAGTCCGTGCTGAAGGCCTGGTTTGAGCGAAGCGATCCCCGTGCGGTCGCAAGGGGCGGGCCGTTTGCTGCGCCTGGCCCCGTGCTTGATCTGGAAGTGAGCGTGGCCGACGCGGCGGGTTTTCCGGTGGGTGTGGCTCATTGGTTCGCCCCAATTCCCGGTGCCGGAGCCATGTCCGTGGACGTGATGGCGTTTCCCCGCCGGTTGACCGAGTTCGATCTCGTGGTGCTCCAACGAAACCCTGGGATTGTCTCGTCCACCCCGTTGACGCGCATCCGCCTGCGCAATCCGCTGGGGACTTCCTGGCCCGCCTGGCGCGGCGATCCGTCGCCGACGGTGCGGACCAACGGCAACCTCCAGTGTATTCTCGTAAGCCTGCAGGCCGGCCTCGGGAACGGAATGACGTTTCGCGGCAACTCGGACGGCTCGACCGTGATCGCCGACCCAGCCGCGGAGGGCGAGGAAAGGCACGTAGGCGTGGTCGCGCGCTTTGCCGAAGATGGTCAACCGACGAAGCACTGGACCTTGGCGAGGGCTGAGCTGCAGGACGCCACGGGCAACCATGTCGAGAGCGGTTCCACCAGCTTGGCCTTGTCGGATGATGGCATCCACTTCCTGTTCGCCCCGTCGCTCTGGCCTTCCGAGGTGTGGGAGGTCGGGTTCTGGGCGAAGCGAACAGCGGAGGCGGCTTTCGGCTCCGACGAGTTGGTTGAACTGAAGGGCGTGCGGTTGTCGAAAGCGGAGGAGACCCTGAAACTTGGGCAGGAGTTCCAACGCAACGGCATTCAGCTTGTGTTCAAACAGTTCATCCGCCGGGTGGCGATCAGCGACGGCTCTTACTCTTCGATGCAGCTTTCGGAACTGTCCTTGACCGCGTCACCGTTGCCGGAGGGCAGCTACGTGGACGTGGTGAGGGTCACGGACGACCGGGGCCGGAAGTCGGTTCCCGTGTCGAGTTCGATTGGGGGAACGGAGCTGACCTTCGGCTTTCGCGACATCGCTGCGGACGCGAAGACACTCGATTTCACCATTGCAGTGCATCGCGGCCGCAAGTTCGTTTTTCGTGTGCAGCCGGAATTGGTCCGGACGAACTCACCGAAGCCCCACGGGCAAACGGAAATCGGTCGGCACTGATCGGGTTCCGGGTTGAACCTGGAAAACGCAGTTCAACCACAGATGGACGCAGATGGACACAGATACAAGGCACTTGCACGAATCCATCGAATCACCGCTGAGATGAGCGGGCCACGCCGACCGAAATCTGTGTGAATCTGTGGTCCATCGCCCTTCTGGCTGTTCCCAGCAGCAGAATTCAGGTTGAAACGAAAAAGGGCCGGCAGGCGCCGGCCCTTCAATCCGCAGAGGAGCAGCCTCTACACGTCGCAGATATGAATCGCTGCACGGAGGGACGCGACGGCGTCCCTGTTCTTCGGAATGAATTCCTGGGCGACGTAGCCTTTGTAGCCCGTGGCCACGATGGCCCGCATCACCGCCGGGTAGAAAAGTTCCTGCGAGTCGTCAATCTCGTTGCGTCCCGGCACACCGCCGGTGTGAAAGTGGGCGATATACTGGATGTTCTCGCGGATCGTCCGGATGACATCGCCTTCCATGATCTGCATGTGGTAGATGTCATAGAGGAGTTTCAGCCGCTCCGAGCCGACCCGCTTGCAGACTTCGACACCCCACGCCGTGTGGTCCGCCATGTAGTCCTTGTGGTCCACCTTGCTGTTGAGCAGTTCGAGCACGAGGTTGACCTTGTTTTTCTCGGCGACGCCGACGATGCGTTTCAGCCCCTTGACGCAGGTTTCGATGCCCTCTTCATCGCTGACGGTGTAGGCCACGGTGCCGTCCTTGCCTTTGCGGTTGCCGGAGAAGGTGATGATGCTGGGATTGCCGGCTTCGGCCACCTGCGGGACGGCCTTCTCGAACGCTGCCACGAGTTTGTCGTGGTGTTCCACGCGATTCCAGCCGTAGCCGATGTTGTCGGGCCCGTTGCACATGGCGCAGATCAGGCCGTATTTCCTGGCGGTCGCCCACTGATCCGCGCCCAGCAGGTCAATGGATTCAATGCCGATCTTCTTGGCGGCCTGGCAAAGTTCGTCGAGGGAGAGTTTTCCATAGCACCACTGACAGACCGAGTGGTGGATATGGCCCTTGAGCGGGGTGTCGTCCTCGGCGAGGGCGAGTTCCGGCGTGGCGCTGGCGGCGCCAAGGAGCGCGGCGCTGCCGGCGAGGTTGCGAAGGGCGGAGCGGCGGGAGAGCGAGTTGTTCATGGCAAGGCAGTTGTGACCTCCGCGGATGAATGGTGCGGTGTCTTGGTGCCAAGAAAGCGGAAAAGGCCGGCAGCGTCAAACGTGAAAACGTGAAAACGTGCAACGTGAAAACGTGAGGACACGGCTCAAGGGAAGAACGGGTTGTTGGCCAGTTCCTGCGCGACCGTTGTCAACGGGCCGTGGCCGGGGCAGATCAGCGTGGTCGGTGGCAGGGAAAGGATCTGTTCCCGGATATGCTGTCGTGCCTGTGCCGCGGCACCCCCGGCCTTGCCCATGGAGCCGGCGAACAGGGCGTCGCCCACAATAATGACGTGCGGGGCGTCGTCCGGCCAGTTGCCGATGACATAGCTGACGCCGTCGTCGGCGTGTCCGGGCGTGGCCCGGTTCATGACGCGCAGGCTGCCGAGCTGGAGACAGTCGTTGGCCCGATTGCGTTGGTCGGGTGGCGCGGCGGCGGTGCCGGATCGAACGCGGGCCTTGGGGAAGCGCTCGCGCAATTGCGGCAGGCCGGCGACATGATCCCCGTGGCCGTGGGTGATGAAGAGGTAGCGCAAGGCCAGTTGGTTCTCTTCGATGAGCCGGATGGATGGCGCGGCGTCGAAGCCGGTGTCGAACAGGGCGGCGTCACGCGTGACTTCGTCCCAGATCAGGTAGTTGTTGACGGCGTAGCCCTGCTGGGTCGTGGAAATCAACCGCAGCTCGCGCCATGGATCCGTCGGCGTTGGGTTGGGCAGCCAGCCTCCGGCGACGCGTTCAAGCTTCGCGGCGTCCAGGGAAAGCAGCCTGGCCAGGGCCGCGAAATTCGGCCGCTCGGCCAGGGTGCCGGTTTCTTCGAGGGCGGCGAGCGCCGCGGGACTGAGCCCGGCTGCCTGCGCGGTGGCCTCGAGCGTCACGCCGGCATGAAGGCGGCCCTTTCGGAGGATGTCGCCAAGGTGGTCTTCCAAGTTCATGTCCGCAGTGTGCGTTGTGCGGCGGATGCCGGCAAGTGCCGTTGACCGGGATCGGATCGCTTTTTGAAACCCTCGGTTCTGCCTTCGCCAGGCTTTCGTCGGCCGGAAGCTTTGCGTGACAGCCAGGCGCAACTCTTCCTGGCCGGTGACTTCAGCTTGCCGACGGGGACCGACTGCCTGGACCGTGGATTAAAGGTGACTCCGACACTTAATACTCGCGGTCGCGGAGGATGCCCGGCTGCGGCGCGGGATAACGGCCGTCCTTGGCCAGCAGCACCGGCGCCGGCGAGTCCATCGTCAGTTGATCCAACCCGGGCGCGAATTCCTCCGTTCCGTTGAGCAGGTCCTCGAAGGTGATGATCTGGCCGGTGTGCACCGCCTTGCGGCCCATCAGCACCACCAGGCTGGCCTCGGCGCCGCGTTTCACCTCGTTGTAGGGCTTGTCCTGCCGGATCGCGTCAATGAGGTGGTCCCATTCGAGCTGGTAGGGGTTCGGCTCGGGTTGCGGAAACGCCCACGTCATGTCCGCCCGGCGGGTCACGTTCTGGGTCTTGAAAACCCGGCACTTGGCCGGCGTGTGCATGAAGGTCGAGATCACCGCCGCCCCCTTCGTCCCGTGCGCATAGCTGGCGAATTCCTCGTGGCAGCCCGGCTCGTAGCGCGAGTTGAGGAACAGCTTGGCGCCGTCGGCGAAGGTGTATTCCACCGAGTAATGATCGAAGTTCTGGTCCACGGCGTCGCCGCGGTAGAGCCGGCCGCCCTGGCCCTCGGCCCGGACCGGCCAGGAGCCCTTCATCCAGCAACATTCGTCCACGTTATGGGCCACAAAATCGTGGAAAATGCCGCCGCTGGCCCAGAAAAAGCCGAGGTAGCGCTGGACCTGGAACAGAAGTTCGCTGATGCCCGACGGTCGGGGACCGACCGCTCCCGCGGGCGCCACCAGACGATAGGTGCGCAACAGCGTGAGGTCGCCGATCTGGCCAGACTTGATGCGGTCAAGGAGTTCCAGCCGGGCCGCGCAATGACGGCACATCAGGCCGACGCCCACCTTGAGGTTTTTCGCCGCGGCCTTCTCCGCAAGCTGGATCATGCGACGGGTGGTCGGGCCGTCCACTGAGATGGGTTTCTCCATAAAGACGTTCAGCCCCTTGGCGATGGCGTAAGTGAAATGCACCCAGCGGAAGGCAACGGGTGTGGTGAGAATGACCACGTCGCCGGGCTTCAAACAGTCCATGGCCTTCTGATAGGCGTCGAAACCAAGGAAACGGCGGTCGGCGGGCGCATCCACCTGGTCGCCGGAGAAGCCCATGACCCAGGAATCGGCGGAGCCTTCGGTGCGGGTAGCGGCGTTGCGGAGCGTTTCGTAACTGCGGTTGAGCCGTTCCTCAAACACATCGGCCATGGCGACGAGTTTGATGGGGCCGTTTTTCACGGCCAGGGCGTTGGCGGCGGCCCCGGTGCCGCGACCGCCACAGCCGACAAGGGCGACCTGAATGGTGTCATTCTCGGCGGCGTAACCGGGCCGGGCCACAGCGGCGGCGATGGCTGTGCCCGCGGCCGCCTTGCTGGAAAGCTGGAGGAACTGCCGGCGGGTCGGAGTCCCGGGCAGGAGCGGGTGCATGGAAGTCATGCACTGGATTTTGCACATGGGGCTGGCGCTGTCGAGGCGGGAGCGTCAGCGTTTGTCGGGCATGGCCGCCTAGTCGTTTCGCCGAGGGAGAGGTTTACAACGGACTCTGGAACGGTTATTAATTCTTCATGGTTCAGCCGGAACAGGTGGTTGAAGACGAGTGGGCCGAGTGGTATCGGCTGACCCCCGTTCAGCGCTGGCTGGAGAGCGAGAAACTCTGGCAGACGTTCCTCGCGCTCGGAGGTTCCCTTGATCCCGAACCCGATACGCAGAGTCCTTTCTTCGATGCGCGCGCACCGCGTCCGCGCCCTGCTCATGGGCGGACAGGCGTGCGTGTTCTACGGCGCGGCCGAGTTTAGCCGCGACGCGGACTTCGCCATCCTGGCCGACGCCACCAACCTCGGGCGACTCCGACGGGCGCTGGCCGATTTACAGGCCGAACTCATCGCCGTTCCGCCGTTTGGATTGAGCTTTCTCCGCCGCGGCCACGCGCTCCGCTTCCGCTGCCAGCACCCGGAAGCGTTGCGGGTGCGCGTGGACATCATGGCCAGAATGCGGGGCGTGGATGCATTCCCAGAACTCTGGCGGCGCCTTACCGTTCTCGCACTGCCGGACGGGACGCAGTATGGTCGGGCCGATCCGCCGCGGATTCGCTTCCTGGAAGACGAACTGACCGGCTACGTCCGGTTGCGCGTGGGCGGGCATCGGGTGATCTTCGCCGAAGCCTCGGTGCGCGGCGCGCGGCAGATCCAGTGTCTCTTCGCCGGGCCTCGGTCCACCGTGTACGAAGCCTTTGCCGAGTTGGTTTTGGATGAGTTGTCGGCGGGTTGACGACCAGCCAACCGCGCAAGCAGAGAGAAATTGTCAATACCACTGACCCATCCCGCCATGACCCCGCCACGATTGTTGATTATAATGGGCGACCCCTTTCCGCCAGTGTCCGACACCCCACGGCAGCAGCAGGGAAAATACTACTAACAGAAGATACACAATGCCCGGCAACGCGGACAACCAGTTCAATAACGTGTTCATGGGCTATGCCGAACGCAAAAACTCACTGGCGCCGCGCCAAAAACGTTAGATATGCAACCAGAACGGACTCGCGGCGTCCAGTGAAGTGATCGGGTTAGGCGTTGCGGGTGTTGTCATTTGAGATTGCGCGACATGATGGTGACAGCGGCTCCGAGATAACTGTCGCGTTCGATGGGCTCCCAGCCCAAACGCTCGTAATACTGCTCAGTGCTTAACGTGTAGAGATAAAGCGTCGGGAAGCCGAGCGCGCTAGCCTCTGCGGCAGCGTGTTCGGCCAAGGATGCGCCGATGCTCCGTCGGCGGTGCTCGGGTGCAACGACGACGCCAGCCAGCCACGGCGTCCATTGCATGCGGGTGTCCATGTCGTGTGCCACGAGCATGGCAGAGCCGAGTAAAGTACGCTCGACCGTCGCAATAAAGACGGTCGGGATCTGCCGATGACCGCTCCAGGCGCGCAGCTTGGCTGCGCGTGCCTCCACAGATTCCTCAGGTCGGAGATGGCCCCACTCTCGCCGATGCCACACTGCAAGTGCCGACACGTACTCTGGTCGGTCTGCAAGGTATTCGATTTTCACGGTGCGCGAGCGACGCCTAGCGAACTGAGCGACGCGGGCCGTCCCACGCGTCCGCATAGGCAACTGCCGTGGCCCGCCCGCCCCAGTGACCTTGGGCTTTCATTCTTCGCCGTCATAGTAATCGACCTTCTCCCCTTTCAGCGTAAGCCGCTTTGAAGGCTGACCTACCATCCATTTCTTACTATCTGGATAGTAGCACGACGTGCCAAATGGATTGTCGGCAATCACGTAATAAACGAGGTCAGCCTGGCCGTCACTACTGATTTGGTGCGCCTCTCCGGGGCCAAAGAGAAACGCATCGCCAGCGGACACGGCGCTTGTACCTCCTTCATGCCGCACGCTTCCGCCTCCTGCGATGATCACGTAAAGTTCCCACTGTGCTGAATGGGCGTGGTAAGGACAGTTCGTCGCGCCTGGAGGGATTCGCACGACTGCCAGATCAAAGGGATGTCTTTTTCGCATGTCCAGTGAGGTTGGCTCGCGTCCCAATGCGACCGACACCTCTTTCATGAAACTGTGGTATTTCCCTTTTGGAGACCTAATCTCCCGTTCGGATACGGCGGTGAGATGGATTATTTGCATCGCGCGCTCTGCCGCCTAACCATTGATTAACAGGTCAGTTTGACCGGATAACGTGATATTGGCGGGGTTTCAGCCCCTTCTTGACCGGCGGCGATATCAGGTTCATGTTTAAGCAGGAGAATGCTTGGAACCGGATGGACAGTCAAGGCAAAACGCCGAAGCTGTTGGGTCAGGTGCGGCAGGTGATGCGCTTGCACCATTACTCGCTGCACACCGAACGGCGCGACTGTCAGTCCTCACTTTTGACACTTTTTCGCCAGCCGTAACGTCCGACGGTCGGGGGCGACGGCTGGGCGCACGGTAGGGCTGCGGTGCTCCGCGGCCCATACTTCCGGTTCGGCAGATGGGAACACGGCGCAGCGCGTCCTTACCGGATCATTGGACTGCCGCGCCCGGCGGCCCTGACTGCTCGTTCCACCGCCGCCTTAAACGAAAGATGGGGCGCCGTCGCAGCAGCGCCCTACCCTCCGGCGGCCCGGTGGTCCGGCGGCCACCCAGGCGAAGGGCGAGTGACGAAGGTTGAAAGTTGAAGGGTGAATGGTAGGGCTGCGGTGCTCCGCGGCCCATACTTCCGGTTCGACAGATGGGGACACGGCGCAGCGCGTCCGAACCGGGTGGATGGTAGGGCGGGTGCTTACTCGTGGCGGAGGGCCTCGACTGGGTCCATGCGGGCGGCCCGGAATGCAGGGTAAATGCCGAACACGATGCCGACAAGGGCGGAGATGCCAAAGGCCACCAGCGGCGACCAGAACGTGACGATGGTCCGCATTTCGGCGAACCGGGTCACGAGCCAGGGGATGGCCACACCCAGGCCGACGCCAATAATGCCGCCGGCGCCGGACAACATGACGGATTCGACGAGGAACTGGGTGATGATGTCCCGGCGTTTGGCGCCGAGGGCGCGGCGGATGCCAATTTCGCGGGTGCGCTCGGTGACGCTGGCCAGCATGATGTTCATGATGCCAATGCCGCCGACCAAGAGCGAGATGGCGGCGATCGAACCCAGGACGATGTTGAAGATCTGCTTGGTGCGCTCGGCTTCGCGGAGCATTTCGAGCGGCACGACCATCTCGTAGTCCTTTTTCTGGTGGTTGTGCTCCATGAGTTGCTTGATGGCGTCGGCCACCGGCAGCACCTGCTCGCGACGGGCCACCTTGACGGTGACTTCATGGAGCTGGATGCGCTGGGCCTCGAAACTGCCCGAGCGCCGGTTGATCAGGATTTCGCCGTAGCGGGTTTTGGCGGTTTCGAGCGGGATGAACATGCGGTACGCCGCCGAGTTGTTGGCGGCGGTGGTTTTGGCGCGGCGGCCGAGCGCTTCCATGACGCCGATGACCCGGTAGTAATCGCCGCCGACGCGGACATCGCGACCGAGCGGGGAGTCCAACGGAAAGAGCAGGGGCACCATCTCGGCGCCGAGGACGCAGACGTTGGCGCTGGCGGCCATCTCCCGGTCATCGAAGAAACGGCCCTGGAGAACGCGCTGGTTGCGCATGGTGGGAAACCACGGGACGGTGGCCAGCACGTCGCAGTCCACGCGCCGGCTGATGTTCCACGCGTACTCGCGCATGATGCGCTCGGGCACGAGGACAGTCACGCCGGGGATGGTGAACTGGATGCGGCGAATGTCGGCATAGGTGAGGCCGTATTCGAGGACGTAGCTCTGGCTGCCCTTGTCGGAAACCTTTTGTTCCTCCGGCGGTTTGACGCTTTGGAGGATGATGTTCTGGCTGCCGAGGTTTTTGATCTGTTCCTGGGCCTCGTAACTCGCGCCCTCGCCGATGGCGAGCATGGCGATGACGGAGCAGACGCCGAAGACGATGCCCAGAACGGTGAGAAGCGAGCGCAGCCGGTGCAGCCAGAGGCTCTTCACGCCGAGGCGCACGGCGCGGCCCAGACGCGTGAGCGAGAGCCCGGCGGGGCGGACGGCGAGCTGGGGGCTAGCAGCGGACATCGCTTTCAATCTGGCCGTCACGCAGCCGGATGGTGCGGTGGGCGTGGCTGGAGACGTTGGAATCGTGGGTGACCAAAATCAGCGTTTTGCCCTGGTCGTTCAACTGGTCGAAGACGGCAAGGATCTCGACGCCCGAGGTGGAGTCGAGGTTGCCGGTGGGCTCATCGGCGAGGACGATCAGCGGATCGTTGACCAGCGCGCGGGCGATGGCGACGCGTTGCTGCTGGCCGCCGGAGAGTTCGAAGGGTTTGTGGTCGAGGCGATGGTTCAAGCCGACGCGCTCGGCGAGTTCGCGGGCGCGGGCGCGGCTTTCGTGTTCCGTCAGACCCTGATAGTAGAGCGGCACTTCGATGTTTTCGACGACGGTGAGCTGTTGGATAAGGTTGTAGGATTGGAAGATGAACCCGAGACGGGCGCCGCGCGTGGCCGACAGAGCATCGTCATCGAGTTGCGAGACGTCGTCGCCGCCGAGCAAATAGCGCCCGGCGGAGGGGCGGTCGAGGCAGCCAAGGAGGTTGAGGATGGTGGATTTGCCGCAACCGGACGGCCCCATGATGCTGACGTACTCGCCGGCGTGGATGGCAAAGGAGACTTCGTGCAACGCGGGCACGACGACCGCCCCCATCTGGTAGGTCTTGCTGACGGCGTCGAACTGGACGATGGGCGTGGGCACGGGCGTCAGGCTTTGCCGGTGGGCGTGGCTTTCGCGGGCTGGGCGGGTGTGGTCTTGGGCTTCTCGGCTGGAATGCCGGCCGGCGCTTTCCCGGTTTCGCCTTCCTCGGACTCATTAGCCACGGGCGGATGAAGCAGGACTTTGTCGCCCTCCTTCAGGCCTTTCTTGATCTCGATGAATTCATCGTTGAACTGGCCGACTTCAACTTCACGAATCTCCGGTTTCACGCGGCCGGGGAGGTAGCAGATCTGCTTCCCCTCATGAGGTGCCACGGCCTGCACCGGGACATAGATGACATCCGGCAACCGGTCCACCAGGATCTCGACCTTGGCGCTCATGCCGGGCTTGATCCAATCGGAGCTGCCGCTGATCGTGATCGTGGTGAGATAGACCTTCAGGTCCGGATTCATCCAGCGGTTTTGGGAGTCGGGAAGGACGCCGACCTTGGTGACCTCGCCGTCGAGCTTCTGGTCAGGAAACGCATCAATGGTCACGCGGGCCTTTTCGCCCTTCCTGACCTTCTTGATGTAGCTTTCGTGGATTTTGACTTTCACGGACATTTTGGTCATGTCCGGGATGGTGATGATGGACTGGCGTTCGCGGACCGTGCCGCCTTCGCGGATGCGTTCCTGGTCGCCATAGTAGAACATTTCGTCGCCACCGCCGCCATAGACCACGAGGCCGGGTTTCTTGGCGGTGATGATGCACTTGGTCAACTGGTCCTTCATTTCGTTCCGTTGCTGGAGCTGGACATCATATTGGCCCTGTGCGGAATGGAGCCGGGCCTCGGCCTGGGCGAGTTTGGAAACGGCCGCCTTGCGGGCGCGGTTGAGTTCCCGCACCGCCTCGACGTACTTGGAGAGATTCTCCTCACCGGTCTTGGAGAACTCATACTTCAGGTAAAGATCGCGGGCGGTATCAGCCTTCTGCACCTTCAGCCGGGCGTTCTCGGCGGCGATGTCGTCGCGTTCCTGATCAATCTTGGTGACGAAGCCCTTTTCAAAGAGCCGCTTCGTGCCGGCGGCGGTGGACTCGGCCTGGCCTTCTTCCTTTTTCGAGACTTGGAGGGTGTCCTCGAGCTCGCGCAGTTTCTGTTTGGCTTCGCCGTTGCCGAGTTTCTCGACGCTGGCGAACTGCATGAAATCAACGGTCAGCGCGTTGGTGGCGGCGGAGGCCGGTTTCGGGGGCGGGGGTGCGTTGGTGGCGGATCCCGGTGTTCGCGGGGCGGGTTGCGCTGGGGTGCCGCCGGCCGTGGTGGGCGGGTCGGCGGGCCCATCGGCGGCGGTGACCACGGCCACGCGCACGGCGCCGGCAGGGAGCGTTGGGTCGGCCGGGGCGGCGGCTCCGGCGAACACCGGCGTCTCGGGCGCCGCGACTGACGCGGGCCGGCTGTTGGTTTCCTCGGCTTCGAGTTCCTTGTCCACTTCCAGGCGGTTGATGACGGTGTCGGCGACTTCGTCCCCGAGGAACTTGGCGAAGTCCATGCGGGCGAAGCGGGCCTTCTGCTCGGCCGCCTTGATGTCGCTGAGGTTCTGGTTCAACTGGATGTCATAACCCTGCTGACCGTCGGTGAGCGACGCCATGGCGGTTTGGTATTGGATTTCCTGCTGTGCCAGCTGTTTCCGGAGGTCGGACGAATCCAGTTCCACCAGCACCTTGTTGGTGCGGATGTCTTCTTCGGTGACTTGATAGCCTTCCTCGACGATTTTGAGGATTTTGAGGCCCTGGTAGCCGACGCGCACTTCGCATTTGATCTCCTGGGATTCGAGGGCCTGGATGCTGCCCCCTTCAAGCACGGTGATGTCGAGCGGTCCATGACGGGCGGGGAAAGTGATGCCCTGGCCGGCGGTGGGGCCATGGTGGCGGAAGAAGTAGAAGCCCGCGGCGGCTACCACGAGCACGAGCGCGAAGCGCCAGCGCGGCTGGCGGCGCACGAAGGTGAGAAAACTAGTCGCGTTTGCCATCGGAAACCTCCTGCCATTGACCGTTGTCCTTGATATAGAGAATGCCCATGCTGTTCCAGAACTGAAGCCGGGTGATCGTGTGGTTGACGAGGGCCTGGGTGAGCTGGTTCTTCGAGTCCACCAGCGCATTCTGGGCGTCCACCTGGTCCTGGGCGCGGGCGCGGCCCAGCTCGGCCAGGAGGTTCTGCTCCTCGACGCGCCGCTCGGCCAGCTTCACGCCGATCACGCCGATTTCATAGTTCCGTTTGGCCTGTTCGAGTGCCCGGAGATTGTCGCGCACCTGGTTCTTGATGTCATCCTCGAGCTGGATCACGGCGCGGGCAGCCTGACCGGCGGAGATGAGGGCGGCGCGGTAGCTGTTCCTTTGTGATTTGCGGTTGAGCGGCAGATCGAGGTTGAAGCCAGCATTCCAGTTGTAGAGTTCGGGCTTGGGGACGGGAAAGCCGGAGGACTGGTTGGGCTGGCTCGTGATGTTGGCGCTGGCCACCAAGTCGAGCTGGGTCTTCAAACTGTCCGCCGCGAGCTTGATCTGGCGCTTGGAATCCTCCGCCTGGTCCTTGGAGTTTTGGTAGTCCAGCCGGGCGGCCAGGGCCACCCGGATGGCGTCGTCCGGCGCAATGGCAGGATGCCGGATGGACAACTGGGCGAGGTCACGATCGTCGAGCACGATCCGGGCGTCGGTGGAAAGGCCGAGCTGGATTTTGAAGTTGTCGAGAGATTGCTTGTAGTTGCGAATGGCGTTGATCCAGGCGCTTTCGGCGGACAGCTCCTGCTGTTCGATGCGCCCGAGGTCGGCCTGGGTGTTGCGGCCTTCCTGGCTGAGCGCGCGGGTGCGGTCGCCCATGATTTTGGAGCTTTGCACGTTGAGGTAGCTGTTGCGGACGGCGTCCCGGGCGCCGAGGACGCCGTAGTAGGCGGTCGCGATCTGAACGCTGAAGTTCTTCCGGAACAAGGTGAACGTCCGGAGGGCGTAGAGCAGGTTGTGCTCGGACTGGGTCAGGTTTTCCTGCTCCTGCTTGAAGCCGGAGTTGCGCAGCAGCGGGCGGGTGAAGGTGCCGCCGAGCTGGGAGGCGACCAGCGTGCTGGGGCCGCCGGAGATGAACCGCGAGAAATCGGCGGTGAACGCGGCGGTGAGGCGACCGACGTCGCGGATGAGCCAGCTCGCGTTGACCGTGCCATTGGCGTTGAGCTGGTTCTGCTCCACGAGGTTGTCAGACACGACGGGAACCAGGTTGGTGGGGTTGTTCGGATCGGGCTGGAACGTCGTGCCGGGCGCGAAGTACTGCTGACCGTTGATGTTGGCGTTGCCACCGCCGCTGAACATGGGAGTGAACTGATAGCGCGCCAGCGTCAGGGACAGGGCGGAAAGGAAGAGCTGCTCCTTGGCGCTCTGGTAACTGCGGCTGTGCTTGACGGCAAGGTCCAACGCTTCTTCGAGCGAGAGGCGGGTGGCGCCCGTTTCATTGGTGCCGGCCGGACCGAGGAAAGCCTGGGCCTGCTCGGCCACGGGCAGCCCGGCCAGATCCAACTGGTTGGTCTGCTCGATCGTGAAATTGGTTTGCATGTTGGGGACGCGGGGCGCCCGGGAGGTGATGGTCTGGTAGGCCTCGTTGTCTGCGGATTTGCGGTAGTAGTTGGTGCCGCAGCCCGCCGCGAGCAGCACCAACACCGATCCCAAGGCCAGGATCAGCGGTGAAAGCCTGCCGCGCACGAAGTGGAACATGTTTTTTATAGACTGCTAACCCGTCATGGGCGTTCAGTGCCCGCCGCAATAACCTCGCGGTGATACCCGCCGAAAAGCGATCTGGTTTGTGCTTTCAGCGGATTAACACCCCTTTAGCGCAAAAGTTGTCGCGCATCATCGGGCCGGCGTCCGGCTTGTTTGTTGGACCAAGCCACCCGAAAATCGTCACGCCTCCGATTGAAGAACGGCGCCGGCGGTCCAGCGCCGTATCCGTGGGAGATGGCCGAAAGCGGACCGCTATTTCACCACGGGGCGCAGCACGACGGTGCGATATTCGATGCCAGTGTGATCACCCTGGAGATAGATGGGGCCGGGCCGGAACTGGTCGGACCAGAGGGCGCCGCCGGTGCAGCCGAGCAGCGGCTGGTTATCAATGATCTTTTTGCCGTTCAAGATGACGGTGGCGTGGCGGTCCACCAGGGTGATGTCGAGGGTCTGCCATTCGCCAGCGGGCTTTTCGGCGGCTTCGGTCGGGCAGAGGCGGCTGTAGATGGCGCCCATGTTGTGCGGGTCAAGGTTGTGCCCGTAGGTGTCCGCCACCTGCACCTCGTAGATGCCGCGGAGGTAGATTCCGCTGTTGCCCCCCTTGCCCACGCGGGTCTCGACCTTCAGGTTGAAATCCTCGAATTCGCGCTCGGTGCGCAGGTTGCCATAGTTCTTGTGCGGCTGGCCCTCGACTTGCACCACCGTGTTCACGAGCAGGCCGTCCTTGACGCTCCAGCCGCTGACCGCGTTGGGATCGGTCAGCTTCCAGCCGTCCAGGCTTTGGCCGTTGAACAGCGTGATGGGTTCGCCGAATTTGACGCTGGCAAGGTCGGGTGCCGGCCCTACCGGCGGCGTGCGTTTGCCGGAGAACTCGGCGCGGTCCACGGCCGTGCCATCGTCCCGCGGATTCATCTGAACCAGTCTCAAGGTGTCGCCGTCCACCCGGGCGAGGATCACCTCGGGGATTTGCTGAGTGCGGATGGTCTTGCCGGAGGCATCCTTGCGCCGCACGTCGCGGGTGCGCGTGACGTAGAGGTCGTCATCGCCGAAGAACACGCTCGCGACGGGCACCACGCTGCCGCCGCCCCAGAGGATCGAGCCGTCGTACCAACCGGATTCCTTCTTGATTTCCAGCCAGCCGGCGCCTCCGCCCGGGATGGTCAGCGCCCAGCGGCCGAGGAATTCATCGCGGCCGGCCAGGGCGGTGAAGAGACTGCCGGCGAGCAAAGTTGAAACGAGAACCCGGGTCAGGGTTCCGCGGGAGATCAGGTGCGGTTGCATGGTTGGTTTATCCAGGGAATGGGGTGAATCAACAAGGAAAAAGCTATTCGTAGCGCAACGATTCGATCGGATTCAGCCGGGCCGCTTTGAAGGCGGGGAACAGGCCGGCGAGGACGCCGACCACGGCGCTGAAGGCGACGGCGACGGCCAGGGCCAGGGTGGTGATGACGGGGGCGTTGGCGGTGGGGGTGATGATCTCGAGCAATCCCACCAGCGCGTAGGAGGCGCCCACCCCGAGGGCGGCGCCGAGCAGGGCGATGACGACGCTCTCGATGAGAATCTGCGTGAAGATGGCGAGCCCGGTGGCCCCGACAGCCTTGCAGATGCCGATCTCACGGATGCGTTCGTTGATGCTGGCCAGCATGATGTTCATGATGCCGATGCCGCCGACAAGCAGGCTGATGGCGGCGATGATGCCGCCGCTGAGCCGGGCATTGCGAATCTGCTGGTTGATGCTGTCGAGCCGGTTCTCCTGGGTCTGGAAATTGAAGTCCTGGATCGTGTGGTGGGTGAGCATGAGAATGTTCCGCGCCTGTTGCAGGGCCGGCTCCAGTTTCTCCACGTCGGCAATCTTGATGTCGAGGTCGGTGAGGCGCGGGTCGGGAATGTTGTTCGATCCCGAGGCGGAACGGAAGCGGACCCACGCGGTGTTCAACGGCATGTAAACCGTGTAATTCTTCCGCCAGAAGGCCCAACCGCCGCGCCTTCCCCATCCGCGCCGCCGGGCCGGTCCTTCCTGCTTTTGCGGCCCGCGCGCCTTTTCCAGCGCCCGTTGCTTTTTCTCCTGCTCGCTTTCGTAATGGGCGAACATGCCCACAATGGTGAAGGGTTGACCGTTGAGGCGAATCACCTCGCCGATGGGGATGATTTCGTGGCCGACGTCTTCCGGCGCGCCGAACAACTCGTCCCGAATGCCGGTGCCAATCACGCACACCGGATTCGCATACTCCTCGTCCAGGTCGGTGAAAAAGCGTCCGTGTTCGAGGGTGTGGAGATTCATTTCGATCACCGTCGGCCAGACGCCGACGCATTCGGAGGGATTGACCGCCTTCGCGCCGAGGTTGAGGGTCATGCCGGAAACCGCCATTTGCGGCGAGATGAGGGGCACCAGCGACGCGCATTGCCGGAGCGCCTGGACGTCGGTCATGGTGCGACCGGGCGCCTGGTCGGACAGGTGCTCCTGATACGCGGGCACATCCTGATCCTGGAGCTGCACCTTGTTGGCGCCGCCCATGGCGATCATCGCCTCCTTCATTCCGTTTTCCATGCCCTTGATGATCGCGGCCATGGCGACCAGGCTCGCGACGCCAAGGATGATACCCAACATGGTGAGGAGCGACCGGAACTTGTGCGACCACACCTCCTTCAGCCCGACGAGAATGGTATTGAGCAGGTTCATGCCGTGAATGCCGCCGCGTGCTGCCGAACGAAAACGAGCGAGCGTCCGCGCCGGTCGTTGCCGGGTTGGGTGATCGGGCTAGTCATACCGCAAGGCCTGAATCGGGTTGAGCCGGGACGCCTTGAACGCGGGGAACAGCCCGGCCAGCACGCCGACCAGCAGGCTGAAGCTGAACGCCAGCGCCATGGCGCTCAAGCTCATGATCGGCGCGTTGTCCGTGGGCGAGAACCACGTGATCAACTGCAGCAACCCCCACGACGCCACCAGGCCGGCCAGGCCGCCCAGCATGGCAATGACCAGGCTCTCGACAAGGATTTGCACGAAAATGTCGCCGGTGGTGGCCCCGATGGATTTGCGAATGCCGATCTCGCGCACCCGTTCGGAAATGCTGGCCAGCATGATGTTCATGATGCCGATGCCGCCCACCAGCAGGCTGATGCCGGCGATGACGCCGCCGCTGAGCCGCAGGTTGCGAACGAAGGTCGCGATGCCCTCCGCCCAATCCTCCTGCGTGCGAAAGGCGAAATCCTCGAGGCCCCGGTGCGTACACATGAGCACGTTGCGGATCTGCTGGAGCGCCGTGCCAAGCTGCTCAGCGTCGGCAACCCGCACGACGAGGGCGGAGAGGCGGGGATCGCCGGTGGCGCCGCTCGGACCGGCGCCGGTGTTGCTCGTGGCCACGCGACTGACCCCGGAACGATACTTCATCCAGGCCGTGTTGAGCGGCATGTAGATGGTCGCATTCTTGATCCAGAACGCCCACCCGCCGCTGCGGCCGCCCCAGCCGCGGTTCCGAGTGGTGCCGATCGGCTTTTTGCCATGTCGTTGTTCCTCCAGTTTTTCGAGCGCATGTTGCTTGCGTTCCTGCTCGCTTTCGTAGTGTTGAAACATCCCGATGATCGTGAAGGGCTGTCCGTTGATGAACATGGTTTCGCCCACCGGGATGATCTCCTGCCCCACTTCCTCGGGTTTGCCCCAGAGCTGGTCCCGCGTCTCGGTGCCGATCACGCAGACGCTGCGCGCAAGTTCGTCGTCAATTTCGTTGAACATGCGGCCGTACTGGACCACGTGTTCGTTCATTTCGAGCGCCACCGGCCAGACGCCGCTGCAAAAGGGAGGTCGGAAGGTCTTGCCGTTGGCGGAAACCGTGGCCGGCACGCGCATCTCCGGGGAGAGCCGGGTCACCAGCGGGGCGCTGGCGGCCAGCGCATAAACGTCGTTGATGGTGATGCCGACCGCCTGGTCCTTCGAACTCTGCTGTTCGACCGGCAGTTCCTGCGCCTCGATCCGGACCTCCGCGAGACCACCGATGGCGATCAACGCCTCCTTCTCGGCCTTTTCCCGGCCTTTCACGAGCGCGGACATCGCCACCAGGCTGGAGACGCCGAGGATGATGCCCAGCATGGTCAGCAGCGAACGGAACTTGTGCGCCCAGATTTCGCGCAGGCCCACACCGATCGTCACCACGATATTCAGCGACGACGTCTGCAACGCCTCGTTCGCGAGCGGTGTCCGCAGCGGATTCATGACGTCAGCCTTGCCGCCCGCGGAACGGTCCATCAGGCCGCATGATCCCTGAACGTTGCCAGGTGGCGCCGGGTGCGTTCATGTGCCGGGCGCGGCGGCCGCCTGGGCCGGCCGGTGTAATCCCGCCAGCTCGGCGTCCACTTTGTCGGCGATCCGGCCGTCGCGGATTTCGATGCGCCGCGGGGTGACGGCGGCAATCTCGGGATCGTGAGTGACGAGGACGATGGTGCGGCCTTCGGCGCTGAGTTTGCGGAAGAGGGCGAGGATGGCCTCGCCGGTGTGGGAATCGAGGTTGCCGGTGGGTTCGTCGGCGAAAATGATGCGCGGGCTGTTGACGAGGGCGCGGGCGATGGCGACGCGCTGTTGCTGGCCGCCGGAGAGCTGGCTGGGGCGGTGCTTGCTGCGGTTGGCGAGTTCGACGGCCTCGAGGGACTGCTGCGCCCGCTGCCGACGCTCCCGGCCGGAGACGCCGCTGTAGATCATCGGCAATTCCACGTTCTGCACGACGTTGAGCTTCGGCAGCAGATTGAAGAACTGGAACACAAACCCGATCTTGCGGTTGCGGATCGCGGCGAGCTGGCGCGGGCTGGCGTCCTGGATCATGACGCCGTCGAGCTTGATGGTGCCGTGGCTGGGCGAATCCAGACAGCCCAAGATATGCATCAAGGTGGATTTGCCACTGCCGGACGGACCGATGATCGAGATGAACTCGCCCTCCTCGATGTCGAGCGTGACGCCGTCAAGGGCGCGGATTTCCTCGCCGCCGAGGTGGTACACCTTGCTGACGCTGCGAAGTTCGACGAGGGCCATGAGATGAGCGCGGCGGCGGGACGGCTACCGGGCGGCGGCCCCGGCGCCGCCGGCACTGGTGAGCACCCGTGGCGCGTTGGTCGCGCCGGCGGGCGCGAGCAGGACACCCGGCCGGGCGTTGGTGTTTTGGCCGGCCTGGGCCGCGAAACCGCCGCCGCCCGTCTTCATGGCGACGAGCGCCTTGGTCTGCCGGTCGCGTTCTTCCGGCGGCATTTCCAGGGAAACCATCTCGTTGCCCGTCAGACCGCTTTGGATTTCGGCGTAGAAATAGTCGGAAACCCCCACCTGCACGTTGCGCTTTTCAAAATGTTCCCCCTTCTGGACATAAACAAACCGCTCCATCTGGTCCTTCTCGGGATCCTTCTCGGTGAAGACCGCCGAAAGGGGCACCGCCATGACGTGGGCAACAGCGGCGACCGGAATGCGGACGTTGGCGGTCATCCCGGGACGGATGCGCGGGTCCACGTTACGGAGCAGGATGCGCGCGTCGAATCCTTTGATGTTGTTCACGATCGTCGCCTGGGGCGCGACGCGCTGGACCAGGCCGGTCAACTGCAACCCGGGCACGGCTTCCACCGTGATCTCAACTTTTTGGTCCACTTTCAGCCGCGGCACATCGGCCTGGTTGACGTGGGCGTCAATGACCATGGCGTTCAGGTCCGCCACGGTGAGCACCTCGGTGCCGCTGTTGAACCCGCCGGAGCCGGACACCGCCTGGCCAACCGACACGGGCCGGGTGAGGATCGTGCAATTGAACGGCGCCAGGATCTGGGTCAGCGTGATCTGGTATTCGATCAGGTGCAGTTCCTTGAGTTTCTGCTCCACAGTGTTTTTGGCCAGTTCGAAGGTGGTTTTGGTGTCGTCGAAGGTTTCCTGGGAAATGAGCTTGCTGTTCACCAGTTCCTGCGCCCGCTTGTAATCGCGTTCCGCCTTCTCCAATTGCAGTCTCGCCGCCTCGATCTCAATCTGTTTGCTGGAACGCTCGGTCTGGAGGTCCTGATCGTCGAGCGTGAAGAGCGGGTCACCGGTCTTCACCGTGTTGCCAATGTCCACGGACAGCGTCTTGATGATGCCGTTGACCTGGGGACGGACGGACACCTGCTCCGCGGGCGTGATGGTGCCGGCGGCGTTCACGGCGAAGTTGATGTTGGTTTCGATGACCGGAGCCGTCGCGATGCGCGATCCGCTGTCCGCGGCGAGGTTGGCGGCCCGCCACGCGTGCCACTGGGTGAAGCCCACGTAGCCGGCGACAGCGACCACGATCAATACAATCCATTTCTTCATTGGTTGAGTCCGGTCGAGGCTAATGCAAATCCACCCCGCGTGGCAACTTTTGTCGCCATCGGAGTTGTCCAAACGTCAGATTGTTGAATAGCCGGGAGGATAGACGCCGCCGCGGCGCGTCACATTCAGCCCCGCCGATAATCGCCCGCGGCCGCCGAAGAAGTTGAAAACGCCGCCACGCGTGGCAGACTGGCCGGAATGAAACGCATCGTAGTGCTGGTGCTCCTGGCAGGCTGGCTGGGAACGGGTTGCCGTTCGCCCGGTGCCAACCCGGCCTCCGCCGGCGCGCCGGAGACGAAGCCCGTCGCCCCCGTCGCCACGCAGATCACCCATGTGGACGCGGCCGGCGCGGCGCGCCTCATCGGGGCCAAAAAGGTGCTGGTGGTGGATGTGCGCACCCCGGCCGAATACGCCGCCGGGCACATCGCCGGCGCCCGCGAAATCAATTTCAACGCCCCCGACTTCGCCCAGCAACTGGGGCGGGTGGACCGCAACCAGGTTTGCCTCGTGCATTGTGCCCGCGGAGGTCGGAGCACCCAGTCGCTGGCCACCTTCCAGCAACTCGGCTTCAAGTCCGTCGTCCACCTCGACGGCGGGTTCCAGGCCTGGCAACAGGCGGGTTTGCCCGTGGAGCACTGACCGTCGCATGAGTGTCGTCACCACGGAGTCTCCACCCGCGGCCGTCCCGCCGTCGCCGCCCAAACCGCCATCGCCAGGACCGGTGGTCCGGCCCAAGACCGGCCGGTTCCAGCTTTTGCGCGACGTGCTCGATCACGGCGGCCCCGGTTACCTCCAGTTTGCCATCACGAACATCTGCAACGCGGATTGCGGTTTTTGCGGTTTCGCCCGCTCGAAGTTCGACCCCAAGGCCCGCCGCAGCGTGACCCTGGCCGAGGCCCGCGACGTCGTTGACATCTGCGTCAAGAACCACATCGGCTACCTGCTGTTCGTTGGCGGCGAGCCGATGGTCCACCGCGACCTCCGCGCGATGACCCGCTATGCCGCCGAACGCGGTGTTCACCCGATGGTCTGCACCAACGGCGGGCTGTGGACCGAGGACAATATGCGCGGGCTCGTGGACGATGGCTTGACCAGCGTCATCATGTCCATTGACGCGCACGACATCGGCAGGCACGAGCAAAACCGCGGGCTGCCCGATGTCTGCCGGAAGATCAAACGCGCGAACGAGTTTTTCCTGGCCGCCGGCGTCCAGACCACGGCGAGCGTCACGGCCAGCCGGTTGATCGAGGACTACGACCGGCTGCCGGCGTTCCTCGAGTCGCTCGGTTTCCGCAGTTGCACGTTCAGCTATCCGCTCACCGCGCTGGCCAGCAGCTATCTCAGCTTCAGCGACAGCGGCCTGGTGAGCTACACGAAGGACGAACTGATCGAGGTGTTCGAGAAGATCAAGCGGATGAAGCGGGGCAGCCCTTTCCCGGTGGTCAATCCCACGGAATCGCTGGACGAAATGCAACGGCACCTGCGGGGTGAGCGCGAGCATTTCGGCTGCCTGGGCGGGCACAAGTATTTCTACCTCGACTGGAAGCTCGACCTCTACCGCTGCCACTTCTGGGAGACGCCGATGTGCAACATCTACGACTTCGACGCCTCGAAGCTGATCCGCGACGGCTGCACGCGGTGCATGATTGACTGCTACCGCGACCCGAGCGTGCTGCAATTCATCGCCGTCAACGCCAGCGACGCGTGGCACAACGCGAAGCGCGGCAAATTGATCGCGGCGGCGAAGAACGTGCTCGACCGCCGCAACCTGACGTCCCTCCGCGCCGTGTGGGAGGAGCGGAAGTGGATTGGCGGGGTGTGAGCGGACCCACGGATTGGCCCGGTCCGGGTGGGGAGGGCGGAGCCGGACCGCGACGGCAGCCACGGGCAGGCTGCTGCGATCGGCCAGCTCCGACAATAGCCCGGCCTTTCAAGGCTGGGTGACCGGCCACGAGAGCAAGAAAAGTCCCGCCGGGACGGCAGAATGTTTCTTTCGTCCCGGGCGGGACTCTCGAGCTTTGCCGGAGGAAACCCACGGCTAAAGCCGGGGGCTATTATCGAAGACACGACGCAAGCGGCTGGCTCCGGGGCACACGATGTTCCGTCACCCACGGGCAAACGCTTGCGCGCGGCCTTGCGACGCGCGGGTCGGCGACCCGCAGCGGGTTCGTCTGCCACCGAGCCGTTCAGCCAAGTCGAGGCGGGCTGCGTTGCGGCGATCGCCGGGACTCACAGAGCGGTCCAGTCGGTGCGGTCCGCCGGGCGACGAAAGCTGGGGCGCCGACGCAGCAGCGCCAAACACACGTGCCCGCCCAGCATCGGGCAGCTACCCAAACGGCCGCGGCTGGTCCAGCCGACGGGCTGGCTCGCTAGGTTTCGGAGGAAAAGCTGGTGACCGACCGGAACCCGACCCGCTTCGATCTACCGGCCGGCCGGCAGGCCGGGCTCGTTCAACCACGCATTGCCTTGAGGCTCGCCGACTCGCTCAATGCAATGCCTTGGTGTGTTAGATGATTTTGTCATTCGTTCTGCTTTTCCTTGCTTTTTTGTCGTTCTCTCGCTTCGGCAATCATTGCGTCAATTTTGGGGGCGAGTTCGGCTTGCTTCTCGGCGATATATGCGTCCTTCCCGATCTGTGAAAGCTTGAAGACCTCCTCGGCTTCCCTACTCTCGAATGAGGTGAAACGCGCATAGCCACCCATCTTTTTTAGCCCTGCCCGATACAGTGTTCCGTCGATGGTCATATACAGACAATAGATGACGCCGTATTCGAGTGGCAGCGCTGCCAGCCACCACGGCCAATGTATAACGCCGAAAAATCTTAGTGAGACTAAAATTATTCCCAGCCAGCCAATCAATCCGCCAAGCGTGAACCTGACCAAAGCGAAAATGAACCTGATAGGTAGATCGATAAAGAACATTAGAAGCTTCATAGCGCTTACATCTAACGTCCAGAGCTCAGGCACGCGGGACCAACCAGCGTGAATCGCGAAGCGGAACTGGAGACCCCATCCCGCGTTGCCTGCAGCGATTTGTTAGGCTCTTTCATCATACAATAAACTCGCCAACATCCTGAATCTTCTTCCTCTTGTAATTCGCAAAGCGATATCCGGTGGATGTAAAACAGCACATCCATCTCTCCCTATCTACATCAACAAATCCCATGCCAACGAGTTCAGCCAAGCCATTAAGAAACCGGGGGAAATCGCCAGACCCTGGGGCTACAACGAATCCAAACTTGGTCTTCATCTGGGGATCCATTTTGTCCTGGTAGATGAGCAACGTGTGAAGAACACGTGCAGCATCTCTTGACGGCTCGTAGTCCATAACGTTGCGGTAAAGTGAATCCTCGAAAAACCGTGTCGCTCGAAATAGAGCTATCATCGCTGTGATGAGCTCAAGTATCAGGCTTCCGAAGAGGGCGTTCAAGTATCCTTCCTTTATTGCGACGACATTCGTGACGCCAAGAAGCGTTACGCCAGACGTAAGCACGAAAATTGCGAGGAAGGAATAAAAGAATGCTTTCTTCATGATTGAGCCTAACCATTGATTAACATGTCATTTTGACCTGATAACGTGATATTGGCGGGGTTTCAGCCCCTTCTTGACCGGCGGCAATATCAGGTTCATCATGAGACGAACTTTCCTTCGAACCGGATGGACAGTCAAGAAAAACCGGCGATGCTTTTGGATCAGGTGCGGCAGGTGATGCGCCTGCACCATTACTCGCTGCACACCGAACGGCGCGTCATGGGCGGGTAGCTTACCGGACATGAGCACGGTTGCCGAGATCAAGGCCGCCATCTCGCGCCTCAGCCGGGAAGAGCGCGCCGAGGTTGCCCGCTGCCTGCACGAGTGGGAGGACGACGCCTGGGACCGTCAAATGCAGCACGACATGGCCACGGGCAAATTGGACGGCTTGCTGACGAAGGTGGATGCCGACACTGACGCCGGGAAGCTGCGCGACCTTCCGTGATTTCCAAGACGCAGGAGGATTTCTGGCGGTGTTTCAACGCACTGCCCTCCAAAATCCACGTAGCGGCGGATGGCAATCCGCCGCTCTCTTCCAGGGAAACGCCGCCCGTCCCGAAGACCGGTAACAGCGGCACTCTCCCGAGTTGCCGCTACGAATCAGTTGCCCGGCAGCGGCCGCAGGTTGAACTTCGTCACGTCGAGGACAACGTGTTTGATCCGCTGCCGCTTCCACGTGTAGGTGACATGCACCTGGCCGTCGTCGGTCTGGATCATGGCGGGATAGGAGAACTCGCCGTCGGGCTCGTTTTCGAGTTGTGCCGCCGTTTGCCACGTCCGGCCATCGAGCGAGAGCGCAATGTCGAGCGTGTGGCGGTCCTCGCGCGAGGGATTGTAAACCAGGAGAAACCGGCCGTCGCGGAGCGCGACGCTGTCAATCGCGCTGTTCGGGTTGGGCAGGGCGGTGCGGGTCATTGGTCCCCAACTGGCGCCCCCGTTCTGCGTCCAGCATTCGGTGATCCAGCCCTGCCGGGTGCGGCAGAGGAGCTGGATGCTGGTTTCGCTGTGTCGCAGGATGGTGGGCTGGATGGCAGCCAAGGTGGAGGCGGCATTCAAGTCCGGCGAGCGCTCCCAACTGCCAAAGGGATCGTGGCAGGTCTCGACATGGACGCGCCAGCCCTTGTTCTCGAGGCTCGCTCCGCACAGCAGGAGCCCGTCGCCCAGTTCGATCGGTTTGTTGCGCACCGGGCCGACGATGCCGGAGGGCAGGCGTCTCACTTCGGACCAGCTTTTGCCGTCGTCTTTCGAGAGCCGCACCATGCCCCACCAACTCGCGGGGCTGGAACCGACCTTGTAAAACAGGAGGAGATTGCCGTTGTTGCGCCGGAAGAGGACTGGGTTCCAGCACGGGTAGCGGACCTGGCGTTTGACATCGGCGCCGTTGGCGATTTCGACGGGAGCGGCCCAGCCCGTGCCCGGGTTGCGCGAAAGCCAGATGCTGACGTCGGTGGCGGCCTCGCGCGTGCCGCCAAACCAGGCGGCCAGCAGACCATCGGGCGTCTCGACAATCGTCGAGGCGTGGCTGGTCGCCGTGGGCGGGTTGTCGGTGAGGAACTCGGTGGCGACGACGGCCGGGTCAGCCTCCGCCGCGCGCGCGGTGGCGACATTCGCGGTCAGTGCGGTCAGGATCACGAGGGCGAGAGGAAAGCGGGCGAATCGAGCATTCATGGTTTTTGATCACGGCGCCCAACGGCGGGCGTCGGCTGATTCATAGCGCCGCTCCGTCCGCAGTTCAAGCCTCGTTACGCCGGCGCTCAGCGCTTCGGAGCGGTCACCATCGGGAAATCGTCCGTGCGGAACGGCGACGCGGGCAGGCCGTCGCGGCTGAAGAGATTGACGATCGGAAAGTCGTCCCAGCCATAGCGGACCGCCACCGGATGCGGCACGAGCGGGCTGCTGACGACCACGCGGTTCTTGCCGCGGATTTCGGCGTTGGCCCACTGGAACTTGCGGTCCGCGCCGGCAATCGCAAAGCCGGTGAGTTCGCCGCGCTGTGCGACCAGGCCGCGACCCGCGTTGTCGAAAGTGACCGTGGCCTTGCGGTCGTCGAAGCGGACCGAGGCGAACATGGGGCTGAGGCCGTAGATCGGCTCCCGGTAGGCGATCACCCGCGCCGCCTGCGCCAGCCGGTCGCCGACGGGCGCCTTGCGGACGGGATGGATGTCGTCCTTGTCGCCGACGTCGGTGATGACGGCGAGCCCTACTTGCGGGATGACCTTGGTGGTGACGACTTGGGCTTCGCGGAGTTCGGCCCAGTCGCTTTCGACCGGGTGGACATTGATGCGCGCCGGGAGGCGCTGACGGCCCTTGTCCCACGGCGCGAGCTGCACGGCAAGGAAGGTGAACTCGCGCTGGCCCCAATCGCGGCGCCAGTTGCTGATCATGTCCGGGAAAAGGTGGCGATACTGCCAGGCACGGCCGGCGTTCGATTCACCCTGATACCAGATGGCGCCGCGCACCGCATACGGAATCAGCGGGGCGATCATGCCGTTGTAGAGTTCGGATGGTTTCCACGGATCCCACGGCCGGCCCTGATCATATTTCTTGCCTTCCTTCTCCGCTGCGGCCTTGGCCTGTTCCCACTGGGCGAGCGATTTTTGAAAGTCGCTCACCTGGCCTGCATAGGGTTCGAGGATGTCGCGACGGTACTCCGGGCTGGATTTGAACACGTCTTCGCTGATCCAGACTTCGACCGGCGACCCGCCCCAGGAGGTGTGAATGAGACCGACGGGCACATGGCGCGCCGCTTGGAGGGCGCGGCCGAAATAATAGCCCACCGCCGAGAATGTCGGCACGGTTTGCGGCGTGCAGGGCTGCCACGCGGCCTTGAAGTCGTCCACGGGCTCGGCGGCCTTGAATTTGGGCACGGTGAACAGGCGGATGTTCGGGTTGGCGGCGTTGGCGATATCGCTGGCCGAGTTGGGCGGCGGCACTCCCCAGCCGGTTAGCGGAAACTCCATGTTCGACTGGCCGCTGCAGATCCAGACCTCGCCCACCAAGACGTTTTTCACTTCGCGACGGTTCTTGCCGGTGACCACCAGCGTGTCGGGACCGCCGGCTTTCTCGGGCGCCAGCGTCACGGTCCACTTGCCGGTGAGGCTGCCGGGCACGGTGACCTTCTGCTGGCGGAAGGTGACGGTGACCGGTTCGTTGGTGTCGGCCCAGCCCCAAATCTTGATGGGCAGGCCTTGTTGCAGGACGGCGTTGTCGGAGAACAGGGCCGCCAGGCGCACATCGGCGCGGGCGGCGGGATTCAGGCCGGCGAGAAGCAGGGTGGCCAGTGCGGCTCCACGGGCGAGTCGAACGGCAAAGCGGGCTTCGCGTGGGGAAAAACCAGAGCGTGTTGACATGGCAACTAATCCACCCGAAGGGCGGCGCTGCGTCAACGTCGAAACCGCGGGTGGCGCCGTAGCGGCGCGTCGGCAGACCGCCGCACTTTCCCGTTTTCACTCGGATGGCGGCGCTCTACCGAGCCGCCGCTACGGCGGGGCTCCGAGGCAGCAGCGCCATCCCCCAAGCGAGGCGCCGGGACCCGTCTGACGCTGCGGAATTGTTCAAGATGCTGCGGCTGATCTCCGACACAGCCGCGGTCCAATCATGGTACGGTGGCGCCGCGCCCGGAGGCGCCTCCGGCTTACTGGGTTTGCCGCACGTTGTAAAACCGCTGGCCGGTGGCCGCCGACGGCAGGATATACTCGGTGGTCGGGAACTGGCCGGGCAGGTTCGTCAGGAGTGTCAGCGGCTGGCCAAGGTCGGAACTGCCGAAGACCTGGTACTGGAAGTTGGTGCTGGTGGGCCAGCTCAAGCGTTGCAGGCTTGGGTTCCAGGCCGAGAGGTCGAGCTGGAACGGAACCGCGGATCGGAGCGGATCCCAGCCGAGGATTTGTTTGACCATGTTGTTGTAGCCGTCGAGAGCGGGATTGTCCGCCGGGCCGTAGGCAAGCGTGTTAAAACGGGCCATTTCCCAATCGTCATCGAGGCCGTCATGATCGGTGTCCTTGATCGGCACGCCGGTGATCGTCAGGCCCAGGCCAAGCACTTGTCCTACGTTGCCGGGTTGCTCGTCACTGACTTCGACGTACCAGGTGCCATAGCTGCTCTCGAAATGGTGCAGCGTGGAATAATAGTCCCAGTCGCCGAGCGCATCGGTGGTGTCGTAGTTCCAATGCGCCAGGACACTGCGGGTGCCCGCGGGCGAGATCAGGGTGATCCGCACGTCCGAGCGGGCCGGATGGACGATGTTCGCGTTGAGCTTGACGTGTTCGCAGAGGAGTGTGTTGGTGACCACGAGCGGGAAACGGACGGAGTTCAGCTTCAACTGCGCCTGCGCATTGGTGGCGGACAGGAGATAGCGGTGCAGGGCGTTGCCGGAGTTCTGGTCAATGAAAACCGTCGGCACCGGGTAGAACTGAATGTCCACGCCATCCATGAAGATGCGTTCGTTGCCGTTCTTGTTGTCGTAAATGATGACGAAGCGGGCACCGGCGGCGACGGCGTAGCCGATCTTCTGCGCGAAATAATTCACGCCGCGCTGGATCAACGCCGCCTTGCCGGTGAGGTCCTGGGTGAGGGGCTGCAAGGCCTGGCCCACGTCCACGATGGGCAACACGGCCGTCGGCTGGTCCGGATGGAGGCCGTCGCACGGGAACGATGGGATGGACTGCAGGCTGGCCGGCACGCCAGTCCCGGTGATGAGCACGCGGAGGCCGTCATCCGGAATGGTCATCCCGCCGGGATTGGCGGCGGTGATGTCATTGGTGACGGTGATGTCGGTCGCGGGCGGGCGGTTGGACCACGCTTTTGCCAGGAACATCGCCTGGGCGGCGTCGGGTACACCGAAACCAACGTTGTGGCTGACGCGGAAACCGGCGCCGTTGGTCTGGATGTCGGGATCGGCCAGGTCGAGGTGGCGCGCGGAGAGAATGAGCAACTGCTGGACGTCGCGATAAGTGAGCTGCGGGTTGGCTGCCAGGATCAAGGCGCAGAGGCCGGCAATTTGCGGCGTGGAGCCGGAGGTGCCGTTGAAACCGGTGTCGCCGAAGCAATAGTCCGGGTTGTTGCTGAGGTCGGTGTTATAGCCTTCGGTGCCGAGACGGTCGGTCGTGAAGAGGTTCGGATAGTTGGTGGTTCCGCCATCCGGCGTGTCCACATAGTAGTCGCCGGTAAACGCGGCGATGAGCACGTTCGCGCCCGGAGTGGTGTAGCTGACGGCGCGTCCGTTAGGCCGCACGCCGGCGACGGCGATTTCCCGCGGGTCTTGCGGGTAGCCGTCGTCGTTGCCGTTGCCGATGCAGGCGTTGCCTTGACCATCGTCGAGCCGGTAATTGCCGGCGGCACGGGCAAGCACCACCCCCTTGCCGCCGCGGCCGTTCTGCACGGCGTTCTGGATTCCCGCGTCCTCGAGGTCGGGCACCGGGCTTTGGTAGCCACCGACGCTGCCCCAACTGTGATTCTCCACCTGGATGACGTTGGAATGGTAGGAATACATCTCCATCAACCCCAGTTCATCGACGATGTTGCCGGTGGAGTCCCAGATCACCAGGCTCGCCATCTGCGCCCCCGGCGCCACGCCGGAAACGCCAATGCTGTTGTTGCCGGTGGCGGCGATGAGCCCGGCCACGGCGGTGCCGTGCATGAGCACGGAAGAGGCCTCACTGCCATCAGGCTGGCCGGTCACGAAGTTCCAGTGGTTGGTGTTCGCCGTGTTCGCCTGCAGGTCGGGATGGGCCAGTTCGATGCCGTCATCCGCGACGCCGACGACGATGCCTTCGCCCCGGGTCACCGGCCAGGCGGCGCGCACGTTGAGGTCGAAGCCCACCGGGGCGGCCGTGTTCGGGTCCCGATCCTCGAGATGCCACTGGTCGGGGAAAAATGGATCGTTCGGCATGGGGGCATACGGTCCTTGCAATCGCAGGGCGCGGCGGCGGATCGGGTGGCTCACCTCGACCCCCGGCAACTGCGCCAGTCGCGCGGCCTCGCGCACGGCGGTGAGCGCGTCCGGCGCGGTGAGGACGAACAGATTCGACCGGATCGTGCTTTCGAGTTTGAGCGGGCTGCCGGCAATCAGGGCCGGCAGTTTCTCCGGCGCCGCGAGGCGCAGCACGACGCGGCTGCCAAACTGGACCAAGTTCGTCGGTCCGCGCTCCGGTCGGGCGCGGACCCAGGCGGGTTTGGCGGTCGAAGTCTCGGCGGTCGTTGGCAGTTCCAGGCGATAGGCCGTCGTCCGTGGCTCGCGGAATTCAAATCGTGTGGCGTCGGCACCGCGGGCACCCGCGGCCATACCGGTCAGCGCCAGCCATCCCATCAGGCAGCGAAAGATCATTGCGCGTGAAGACAGATTCATTGTGTCATCGGTTACATCTCGACGGGCCGCCATGAAGACTAATCCTCACAATCAGCCGCGCCGTCCGTCCAACGGTAGCAGGTTCCGGGCCGGACCTGCACCAAGAATTGCCGGGCTTGCGCGGGGGGCCGCCTGGGTTTACACCTGCGCCGATGAACTGCCTGCACGCGAAAGCCCGATTGCTCCTGCTGCTCGCCGGCGGAGGGAGTGCGGTGTTGGCCGCGGATCTCCCGCCTCTCACCCTGCCCGCCGGCGTGGGCGTGAACATCCATTTCAACCGGGGGCACACCGCGGACCTCGACCGCATTGCCGCCGCGGGCTTCAGATTCGTCCGCATGGACCTTGGCTGGGAGGCCATCGAGCGCACGCGCGGCCAGTATGACTGGTCGGCGCCCGACGAACTCGTCGGCAACCTCGACCGGCGCGGGCTGCGGGCCATCCTGATTCTCGACTACTCGAATCCGCTTTATGAGGGGACGGTGGCCACACGAAACCCGGTCTTCGGCGGCGGACAGAAAGACACGGCCTCGCCACAGCACCCGGAGAGCATTGCCGCCTTCGCGCGCTGGGCCGCCGCCGCGGCCAGCCATTTCAAGGGCCGGCGGGTCATCTGGGAAATCTGGAACGAGCCTAACATCTTCTTCTGGAAACCGAAGCCGGACGCCGCACAATACACCGCCCTGGCGCTGGCGACGTGCCGGGCGGTGCGCGCGGCCGATCCGCACGCGACGATCATTGCTCCGGCCACCTCCGAGGTGCCGCTCAAGTTTCTCGAGGATTTCTTCGCCGCCGGCGGACTGGCGCAACTCGACGCCGTGAGTGTGCATCCCTACCGGGACTATCGGAAACCGCCGGAAACGGCGGCCGAGGATTACGCGAAACTGCGCGCCCTGATCCAGCGTTACGCTCCGGCCGGCAAAAAGAACCTGCCGATCATCAGCGGCGAGTGGGGCTACGCGACCCACACGAAGGGTGTTTCGCTTGAAACCCAGGCGGCCTTCATCGTCCGCCAACAGCTCGCGAATCTCTACATTGGGGTGCCGCTCTCGATCTGGTACGACTGGAAGAACGACGGCAACGACGCCGGCGAACGCGAACACAATTTCGGCACCGTCCTGCCTGATCTGACACCCAAGCCCGCCTATACCGCGGTCAAGACCCTGACCGGGGAACTGGGCGGCTTCCACCTGGTCAAACGACTGCCAGCGGGCCATGACGCCGATTTCGTGCTGCTGTTTGCCAGCGCGCGAGGCGAGGAAAAGCTGGCCGTCTGGACGACCGGCGAGGCGCATGAGGTCAGCCTCGGGGCGCGGCTGCAGCGTCGAGCCCGCATCCAGGCCGTGACCGGGCAGGGGGAGCGATTTGGTCTGGACCTCGCGACCGACGGCGGGGCGGCGCTCACCGCGTCGGCGGGCGGAAGCGAGCAGGCCCGGATCCGCTACGAGTCGGGGCGCCTGACGGTCAGCGCGGGCGCCGCTCCGCTCTATGTGGCGCTGAACGGGGTGCGGCTGGCGGCTGAGCCGCGGCCTTGACCGGGAGGACCACGGGATGAAGGCGCTGTTCGTTCACGCGCACTATGACGACTACGAGTTCACCGCGGCCGGCACGTTCGAGTTGTGGCGCCGGCAGCTTGGCCGGGATTTTCGCGGCAAGGTGATCGTCTGCACCGATGGCGCGGCCGGCCACCATTTCCGCACCCGCGAGGAAACGGCGAGGCTGCGGCTGACGGAGCAACTCAAGTCGGTCCAGCTTGGCGGCTATGAGTTCGCCCTCCTGTCGCTGCCGGATGGCCAGGTGTCGCGCGAAGTCGGCCTGCGCGTGACGCCGGATTTTCTGGCGGCGCTCTGGAAGGCGATCCGCGATTTCGAGCCCGACTATCTGTTTTGTCCGCCGCTCCCGGGCGATCCGCTGGCCGGGGTTCACACCGACCATCTCACGGTGGCCCAGGCGGTGCGCGAGGTCGCCTACCTCATCAACGTCCCCCACGCTTTCACGCCGGAATATCCGGCCGACGAAACGCGTTCCACCCCCCGCAAGACGCCGGTGATCCTGGCGGTGCATGATGGCTACATGTTCGGTGAGAATGCCTATGACCTCGCGGTGGACGTGGAGCCGGCGTTCGACCTGATCACCGAGATGAGCTGGTGTCATCAATCCCAGATTACCGAGTGGCTGCCGTGGGTGGGCCGGCACCGGATGGACGTGCCACGCAACCTGGCCGACTGGCGGGTCACGCTGCGCCGGCGGTTCGCGCGGAAGAACCGCGAAGTGGGGCTGGACCAGCCGCACGCGTTCGATTTGTTCACCGTCACCGCCTGGGGCGAAGTGCCGACCCTGGATCAGTTGGAGCGCGACCTGCCGGGATTGTCCGTCGCCGCGAATCACCGGGAGCGGCTGCAACAACGGCTGGAGCGCTGGCGGGGCACGGACTGAGTTCGGCGGCTCACTGCACGCGCACCCGGTAAAACTGTCCCGCCGCCGGCGCGTTCGTGTCCAGGAACTGCATGGTCCCGCCGACGCCGTTGGTGCTGACGAGCGTTTGCCAGGGCACGGCCAGGTTGGTGGTGAAGTCCACGTGATTGACGAAATTGCTCAGGCTGTTCCAGGAGAGCAGCCGCGTCCCGTCCGCGTTGACTTGTGCCGTCACGCGCGGCCAGGCCGGCAGGGAGAAGTCGGTGTAAACGAAATTGGGAAAGATATCGGCCCAAGTCGCAAGCTGGTTCGTGAGCACCGGCAAGGTCGCCAGGTCGGGGTACCCAATTGTGCTCAGGTCCACGTACCAGATGATGCCGTTGGTTGAGACGTCATTGAACTGGTTCAACACATTCGTTCCCAGCAGCGTCGTGCCAAAGACGGTGAACCCGCCGTCCACGCTGTCGAGGAACGCGTTGTTCGTCAGGTTGATGAACCACTGCGAATTCGCCGAATTGGTCTCCCCGCTGACGCGCGCCATGGCGATGGTGCCGTAGGTATTGCTGAACGTCCGGCCGACGTTGAATTCGTTGGTGATGTTCCCGAAGGAAACCACCGTGCTGAAAAACGCGTTCGTCGTGTTGCGGTTGGTGATCCAATAGCCTCCGCCCTGGATGACAAAGCCTGGTTCCCATCGCTGGACAATGCTGTCGCGATACAGTCCGTTGGTGATGTAACGCTGAAAATTGCCCACCGTCGCCGGTTTGTCGGCGTCGTAGAGCTGGAGCAGGAGGTCGCCCAAGGGTGTGTGGATTTGGGCAAGACTGTCCGCGTGCAGCGCCAGCCGGCCGACGCACGCCAACAAGGCGACGATGAGCAAGATCAACCGTTTCACGTGACCGAGGATGACGAACCGGCCCGTTGCTTTGAAGCGGAATCGCGATCCGGCAGGTAACGTTCCAGTTTCGACCGCAGCCGGCCGTTGTTCGCCCGGATCTCGAACGCGTGCTCGCCGGCCACCGGGCGATTCCAAAACTCGCCGCCGGCGCATTCGATGAGCAATCCGCCCGCCGCGATGTCCCACAACCGCAGACCGCCCTCGAGGTAGGCGTCGAACCGCCCGCTGGCCACGTAGGCCAGCCCCAGCGCTGCCGCCCCCATGATGCGCACTTTACGGACGCGCAGCGCGAGGGCGCCGGCCAACGGCAGCATTTGCCGCAGCACTGCCGGTTTCTTGCCGAAGCCCACCGAGATGACCGCTTCGGCCAGCCGGCTGCGGGTGCTGACCCGGATGGGCCGGCCGTTCAGGCGCGCCGGGCGGTCGCGAATCGCCGTCCACATTTCATCGCAGAACGGATCATAGACCACGCCGACCACCGTCGTGAACGACGCGTCGTCGTTCGTCGGTGCCTGCCGTAGTTGCAGCGCGATGGACACGCAGGCGTGCGGGATGCCGTAGGTGAAGTTCACGGTCCCGTCAATCGGGTCCACCACCCAGCGCAGCAGCGAGTCCGCGTCACCCGCCACGCCTTCTTCGCCCAACAACGCCGTCGCGGGAAACGCGGCCAGGAGCCGGCGCTCGATCAGCTTCTGGCAACGCACGTCCAGTTCGAGCTTGATGTCGTGCGTAGTCGTCGCATTGACGATTTTAGGTGCGCGGAGATTCCGCCGCATGAGCTGGCCGGCCGCCCGGCCGGCGGCGACGGCCACGCGCAACGCGCGTTCCTGTTCAGCGAGATTCATGGTGTGCGGGAGCGGGCTCCCGTGCCGCGAAGTTGCCTGCCGCCTGCCACGGCGTCGAGTCTTTCCGTGGGAGGAATGGACCGCGGCTGTGGGGTCTGGCCCAGCCGCAGCCCGTTGAAATGGTCCGCGGTCTCCGGCGTATCCCTGCGCGTTACGCGGACGTTGGCGCTGCGGCTGGCCTCCGGCACAGCCGCGGTCCGGTGTGGACGATTGACACCACGCCGCAGCCGGACCAGCTTTCCGCGTCCGTTTCGCAAATGTTGATCACCGTCCCGCATGTCGTCCTCCGCAGTGCAGCCGTCCGTTGATCGCTTCCGCCGGTGCCGGCGCTGGTGGCTCGGTCTGCTGCTGGCGCCAGTCGCCCTGTTCCTGCTGAGTTGGCTGGCGCTTCCACTGGTTCCACTGCCGGCCGCCTTGTTCGCACCCCCGGCCGCCGCGGTTGAATTTGTGGACTACCACGGCGCGCCGTTGCGGACCCGGCCGCAGGACGGCCAGTTCACTCGGCGGCTGGCGTTCCATGAAATACCGACCGCGTTGGTGGATGCCACGCTGGCCGCCGAGGACCATCGGTTCTGGCAGCATCCCGGCGTGGACTGGCTGGCGACCGCGCGCGCCGCCGCCGGATGGATCCGCCATGGCCGCGTTATCTCGGGCGGGTCCACGATTACGCAACAACTCATCAAGCTGGCTCACCCGCGACCGCGCACCGTGCGGACCAAGCTTATCGAAGCCGCCCAGGCGCTGCGCCTGGAACAGGTCTGGGACAAACAGCGCATCTTGACGGAGTACTTGAACCGCGTGGATTACGGCAACCTCGGCGTGGGTTGCGCCGAGGGGGCGCAGTTCTATTTTGCGAAGCCCCCGGCCGATCTGAGCGCCGCCGAAGCCGCCTTCCTGGCCGGGCTGCCGCAGGCGCCGTCGCGATTCAATCCGCGCCGTCACTTCGAGCGCGCGCAGAAGCGGCAGCAATGGATCCTGGGGCGAATGCGGGCGACCGGCCGGTTAAGCGAGGCGGAATACGGGCGGGCGGTGGTGGAACCCCTGCGGCTTTCGTCCGCGCGCCGGGCCTTTCAAGCGCCGCATTTCGTGGACCTCCTCCTGCAACAGCGCGGTCCGTTCCCGCCGGGCCGCGTCGCGACCACGCTCGATCTCGAATTGAACCGCGCCGCGGAAACCGCCTTGCGCGGCCAGTTGGCGCGGCTGCGCTCCGAACACGCGGAGAACGGTGCCGTCGTCGTCATTGCCAACGGAACCGGCGGCGTGCTCGCGTTCGTGGGTTCGGAAGACTATTTCGCCCCGGCGGCCGGGCAGGTGAATGGCGCCTGGGCACCGCGATCAGCCGGTTCGACCTTGAAGCCCTTCACCTACCTGCTCGCTTTGGGGCAAGGGGCGACGCCAGCCAGCCTCGTCGCCGACGTGCCCACCGATTTTCCGACGGCCACCGGCTTGTTCCACCCGGTGAACTATGATCGCCGGAATCACGGACCGGTTCGTTATCGGCTGGCCCTGGCCAACTCGCTCAACATCGCGGCGGTGAAGGTGCTCGCCTCCGTGGGCGGACCGGCGCCGCTGCAGCGGTTGCTCCGCGAGTGCGGCCTGACCACGCTCGATCGACCGCCCGAGTTTTACGGGCTGGGCCTCACGATCGGCAATGCCGAGACGCGCCTGCTCGAACTCGTGAGCGCCTACGCTGTGCTCGCGCGCCTGGGTGAATTCCAGCCGTATCGTTTGCTGGCTGACGAACCGGCCGCTCCGCCAGCACGTCGGGTCACCACAGTTGCCGACGCCTGGCTGGTTGCCGACATCCTGAGCGACAACGCGGCGAGGGCGTCCGCCTTCGGCAGCGAATCGTTTCTGCGGTTTGATTTTCCGGTCGCGTGTAAGACGGGGACCAGCTCGGATTTCCGCGACAACTGGGCCATCGGCTACACGCCCGAGTTCACCGTTGGGGTCTGGGTCGGCAATTTCGACGGCACGCCGATGGCGCGCGTGTCGGGCGTGAGCGGCGCCGCGCCGGTCCTGCACGAGGTGTTCGAGTTGCTCCATGCGCGCCACGGCACGTCGTGGTTTCCGCGACCGGCGGACATCGTCGAGGCGCCAATTCACCCAATCAGCGGCCACCGCGTGGCGGCAACCCGCCCGGACGCGGTGGTGGAGCGGTTCCGCGCCAACGCACTGCCACCGGCGGAGACGGCCGGAGATTACGACGAACAAGGCCGCGTGCGATTGCCGGTGGAATACCGCGACTGGCTGGCCTCCGGCGACAATCCGTTCGGCGACCGTGTGGTGCTGGACGCCGTGACGCCCGTGCATCTGCGGCTCGTCGCGCCGTTGCCGGGCACCACGTTTTTCCTCGACCCGGACCTGCCGGATGAAGGTCGCTGGCTGGCGCTGAAGGGCGAAGGCGCCAGCAACGCGGTGTGGTCGAGCGAGACGCTGGAAATCCGTCGCGTAGCGGGCGTGCCGCGGGCGCGGATGGTCGAGGGCCGGCACATCTTGCACCTGCGCGACCCCGTCACCGGCGAGCAGGCCGACACGTGGATTCTGGTCAAGCGACGATAGCAACCCGCTAGGGCGCCTCAGAGCGGCCGTACCCACACGTTGCGGAAGCGCACGGGGCAGTCGTGGCCGCCGAACGCCAGCGGTCCACGGCTGAGCTTCTGCTTGTACTCGGGGATGATCCGATGGCCGGTTTCGCCATGGATTTCCTCGTCCAATTGCGCCAGCAGGCCGTTGTGGAAAATGGTCACGCGCGCCGGCTTCACCAGCTTCCCGCCGTCGAACACCGGGGCTTTGAAGACGATGTCGTAGGTCTGCCATTGCCCGGGCGGGCGGGTGGCGTTGACCAGCGGCGGGGTCTGGCCGTAGATCGCGGCGGCCTGGCCGTCGGGATAGATCTTCTCATTGAACGAATCAAAGATCTGAATCTCGTAAAGCCCCATCAGGAACACGCCGTTGTTCCCCTGGTTGTACCACGGCCCCTGGAAATGCGCCGGCGCCATCCACTCCACATGAATCTGGCAGTCGCCGAAGCTCTGTTTGCTCGTGAGATTGCCATGGCCGGTGACGATGCAGCCGTCCTCGACCTTGTCCTCCGAGGCTTGCCACGCGGACAGGTCTTTGCCGTCGAAGAGCACCACGGCGTCCGCCGGCATGGGCGCGGGCGGGCCGGCCGGGCCGGGATCAACGCGCTTGGGCGCCGGCCGGTCGGGATCATGAACCAACCACTCGCACCACGGCAGCTTCGGCGTGTCCTTGTAACCATAAACGCCCGAGCCGTCCTTGGCATGGACGAGGTCCGCGGCGCGGGCGAACGCGAAGGTGGCAAGACTGGTGGCGAGGGCGACCAGAACAATCCGAAGGAGGAAGCGTTGAGATTTCATGGTTTGATGAGCGGGATGATGCGCGGTTGGGAGACGCATTCAAGCCTGGAAGTTGGGCCGGATGAGGTCCGGACGCATTCGGGCAGTTCTCCCGGACCGCGGCTGTGCCGGAGGCCAGTCGCAGCGGCATGAACAACCCAACGACGTGACGCGTATTCCAGCACGCCAATCGAGCGGTGGCGCTGCGGCTGGTGCCTGGCACACAGCCGCGGTCCAATCCGGCTGCGGTCGGAGGCAGGGTTCCTCAGGTCCCAGCTTCCTCGACTGGCGCGGGGAGTTGGCGCGGGATTTCATTCACGCGATAACCGAAGCCGGGTCCGCGGACGGTGGCAAGATTCACCAGCCCTGCGCGGCGACGGTACAAGCCCGGATGCACGGTGGCTTCCGGCGCGGACGCGTCCGGGTAAAACTGCATGGCGTTGGTTTCGACGCCCATGATCGTCGGCGTGTGCGCGGCCAGCAGCAGGTGCGGGATTTGCGCCAGCATGGGGTTGGTCAGGTCCTGCACCATCAGGGCCAGGCCGTGCGCGCGGGCCCAGCAGGCGCTGAGGATGGCCCCGGTCTGGGTCTTGCACGTCTTCAAAGCAACCCCCGTCCAGCCCAGTTCGCGCCCCAACCGCACCAACCGCCAGTCATGGGCGCTCTCGTCGAGAAACAGCGGCTTGCGCGCGGCCACGCTTCGGACATCCAGCCGGTGTTGTTCGAGTTCGTAAGGGAACGGTTGTTCGACATAGAGGATGCGCTCGTAAATGCGCGGATGATCGGCGTGCAACCGGTCGAGGATGTCGTTCACATAATCCGTCGTCTGCACGGTGCAGTTGAAATCTGCCGAGAGTGCCTCGACGTCGTGGGCCAGCGCAATTTCGCCGACGCGGACCAGCCGGTCGAAGTCCCAGGCGTCGTCGTTGCCGCGGAGTTTGATCTTGAGACACCGCAGCCCGTCGCGCCGGATCCAGTCGGCGAGCAACACAGGATGACCGTCGGCGGGTTCGCTTCCGGTTAGGTCGGCGGGTGTCAGCGGATCCAGCCCGCCGACCAGGTGCCAGGCGCGGAGCGTTTCCCGGCGTTCGCGGAGCAGGTAATCTTTTGGATAACGGCCGGTGAACGACACCGGCACATCCGCGGCGGGTTCAAGAAACGCCGCGAGGTCGCGCCGGAGAAAATCCGGTCCGTAAAGCTCGTAGATCGGCCGTTGACACGCCTGCCCGTAAGCATCGTGCAGTGCGAGGTCGAACGCGGAGCAGCCGACCAGGGCCGCCAGCCACGGCATCGCTTCGCCGGCGGCGCGCGGCTGGTTGAACGCGGTCCAGCGCGGGAGGAGAAAGGATTGCTGGAATTCGTGGCCGACTTCCAACGGGTGCCCGGCAAGCCCGCTCGTCGTCCACGCATGGGTGAGTTGGCGGCAGAAGGAGATCATGGCCTCCAACCTCCGGGCGCAGGACAGTTCGCCGGGCCAGGCCCACTGCACGCTGAGCGGCGTTTCACCCCAGCCCTCGAACCGTCGGCCGCGGTCGTCGCTCACCGTCATCTGCACCCGGGCGCACGTGACCGAAGTGAGCGTCTCGGGACCGAACTTGAGCGGGACGCGGGTTTCCACCGGCAGGAGGTAAAGGGCAGCCCCGACGACACGGATGGCGGGAGGTTGGCTCATGACAAGTAGCGTTTCATTCCGGCAGGGGGCGATCCTTGGTTTCCGGCGCCAGCCAGATCAAACCCAATCCCACGGCGTACACCAGGGTGACGGTGGCACCGGCGCGCGCATAACTCCCGCCGGACGCCTGCATCAGTCGGCCCATTTCCAGGGCACCGACTGCGGCCAGGATGCGGCCGGCGTTGTAGCTCAGTCCCTGACCGAGGGCGCGGACGCGGGTGGGGAAAAGCTCAGGCAGATACAATGGCAGCCAGCCATAGAAAGCCGCCGTGGTGCCGCCCACGAGAAACACCATGGTCATGAACGCGGCCCCATAATCACGGATGCCGCGGAACAACACCGCGCAGGCCGCCAGCGAAGCCAGGCAGAGCAGAAAATACGCGGGCCGCCGGCCCATGCGTCCGCCGATCCAAGGGCCGACGAAGCACCCGACAACCGCGCCCGAAGCGGTCAGCATCTGCGTGACCGCCTTGGCGCGCTGCGCGTGGCCGCCGGTCAATTGGTCCGCCCACAGCGGCAGCCATTGCACCGAGCCCCAGGTGCCGATGAGCGCGATTGCGGCGAACGCGATGGCCAGCAGCGTGGTGCGTCGCAGTCCGGGCGCCGCCAGATCGTGCAAGGGGTGCGCCTTCACCGCGCGCACGGATTGCCGCCAGCGGGCCGATTCCGGCACATAGCGGATGATGAACAGGCTCAGCGCGGCGGGGGCAATGCCGGCGAGCATGACCCAGCGCCAGGATTCGCGCGTGACCGAGAAGACAGCGCCCAGCAGGGCGATCAGGCCGAAACCAAGATTCGAGGCTGCCCCGATGGCTCCGGCCAGCAGCGGCCGGTGGCGGTCCGGCCAGCATTCCATCACCAGCGCCACGCCCAGCGACCACTCGCCGCCCATGCCCAGCGCCGCCAGAAACCGCAGTGCGCCCAGATGCCAGGGGGCCATCGCAAAAAAACAGCATCCCGTGAACAAGGAGTAGGCCAGAATGCTCAGCGTTAGTGCCCGCACCCGGCCAATCCGATCACCGAGCCAGCCGAACAGGAAACCGCCCAGCGCGGCGCCGACGAGGAACAACGCCGTGATCCGCCCCATCCACACGCCCACGACCTCGTCCGCCTCGACCCCCAGCAGGTTCTGCAGCGCCGGGCGGGCAACGAGCGGAAAAATGCCCATCTCGAGCCCGTCGAACAGCCAGCCGAGGAACGCGGCGGCCAGCACCAGCCAACGCTCGCGCGTGCTCGATTCACTTTCGTTCATGGCGGGGCGTTCCGGCCGTGTTCACCGGTTCTGCATGGCAGCCGATGCATGTGGCGAGGACGCTACAACGAAGCAATGTTGACGTTTCCACGATGTGTTCTCGTGGCCGGGTGGATTTCAGCCGAAGCGATAGTGTTTTCGGACAGGTTCGATCACCTGCCACACGCAGGACAGGCCGGACGGGAACACGACCAGGTCCCCTTTGCCGAACGAGACCGACTGGCCGCCGGCCTTCACCGTGACGCGGCCGGCGAGCAAGTAACAGGTTTCCTTCTGGTCGTAGGTCCAGTCGAAGGTGGAGGCGTCGCAGGTCCAGATGGGCCAGGCGAACACGCCGAGCGCGCGCAATTCGGCGTCGGGCGGTTGATGAACTTGGATTTGCATGGCGCGACTGTAGCGCAGGCGTTGCCGGCAAAGCCAGCGGGGAGTCGCGCCAAGCCGCCGTTTTTGATTGGTCAAATCGGCCGCGCGTCCTTTTACTACCGGCATGGCCAGTACGGACCTGCGGACATACGAAGTCACGTTTTGCAGCCGCGTGGCGGGCTGGGCGAACGCTCTTTTCGCCGAGCACCCGGAATGGCCCTTCCGTCGTGCGGAGATTGAGCAGTCGAAAGCCATCAAGCGCAAACGTTCCGACCTCCGCTTTTACGGCGACGCCGCCAGGCTGATTCTCGCCGGGGAAGTGAAGATGCCCGGCACGCGGGATGGGTTCACGCCGTACAACGCCGCGTTGGTGGACGATTCCGCCTTCAAAGCCGACGCCAACAGAACCTTCGACCACCAGTTGCAGGAATGGAACGACAGACGTAGAAAGTATTTACGCGACGATTCAAAGGCGGTGGTAACGTGACAGCCATGCAAAGCGAGTCGAAGAAAATGCAGCCGACCTCTGTGAAACTGTTCCACGAAACGGCGCACGGACGGATTCTGCTCGGTGATTCGCTCGGCATGTTCCGCGAGGAGATCGAGCCGGGCGCGGTTGACCTGATAATGACCAGCCCGCCGTTCGGTCTGGTTCGCAAGAAGGATTACGGCAACGCCGATGCGGATGATTACTTGGAATGGTTTCGACCGTTTGCCGCCGCATTCCACAAAGCTCTGAAGCCGCAGGGGTCGTTTGTCATTGACATTGGCGGGTCGTGGGTTTCAGGGCAACCAACACGAAGCCTTTACCACTACGAACTGCTCATCATGCTGTGCAAGGAGTTCGGATTTCACTTGGCGCAGGAGTTCTTTTGGTGGAATCCGGCGCGCCTGCCAACGCCAGCCGAATGGGTGACCGTTCGGCGAATCCGAGTCAAGGATGCCGTCAATTGCATTTGGTGGCTTTCACCATCGCCGTGGCCAAAAGCGAGCAATCGTCGTGTTCTCCAGCCATACTCCGAGAGCATGAAGGTGCTGCTGGAAAAGGGCTACAAGCCGATGCTGCGTCCGTCGGGACACGACATTTCTGAACGGTTTGGCACGGACAACGGCGCGGCGATTCCCCCAAATTTAATTTCCCTGGCACACACGGAAAGCAACTCGGCCTACATCCGGTATTGCCGCGAACAGGGCATTGTTCCACACCCGGCACGATTCCCAACCGAAATCCCGGAGTTTTTTATTCGGATGTTGACCGATGCTGGTGACTTGGTGGTTGACCCGTTCTGTGGCAGTTGCGCGACGGGCGAAGCTGCCGAGAGCACGCGGCGTGAGTGGATTTGCTGTGATTTGGTTGAAGATTATCTGAAAGGTGCGCTCGGTCGCTTTCAGTTTGGCAAGGCGGAAAAGTATCCAATTACCAAACCTGGAAAACAGAATGGCGATGACGCCTATCGCGCCTTCAAGCCGGGACTCTTATGGAATGGTGTGGATGATGACGCGCCGCTCGCGGCAGACGGTGGCGCAAAGCGTACAACATCAATCAAACATCAGAGGGCGGAGAAGTCGGTTTCATATCAGCCGAAGCCGGCAACTCCACAGATGACGCTATTGGAAAAAGCGCAGTCATCAAAGCGGAAAGCATCGCCAGGCAAACGCCGCGGTTGACCAAGTGAGGCTTAATGACAAATCAAACGAACAATCCATCAGGTTCGCCCAAGAAGCAGGCGAGCGACCTTCCATTCGGCAGCGAGTTTTCTCCATCCCAAATCCAACTGCCGGTAGTGCTCGAATTAGCAAAGGAACATGGCGGTGACTGGAAAGCGTTCGAGGCGGCGGTCAAAAGCACATACTTCAGTCAGAACGCGACCAGCGATTACAACCGTGGCAAACTGGCAAACAATACGAAGCTGGGCATGATCGCTTACGGTCTGGTTGACCGAGACGCCCGGCTCACGGAGTTCGGCGAAAAGCTTTACGCGCTGCGCGGCCAACCTGACAAACTCCACGCGGAGCTTGCCCGGCACATTCTGCTGAACCTCCACGGCATGACGCTCCTGCAATGCTTGCAGGATATTCAGTCCGCGGGCGAGACGGTTGATTTGGTGAAGCTCCGCGAGTGGCTTGAAGATCGCGGCATCCACTTTCCTCGCGGCGGGAAACATCCCAGCATGATGAGGCTCTGGCTCGAAAAGGCTGGCGTGTTCACAAGCGGATGGAACGTGTGTCCGGCAAAGCTCAAAGAATTGGTCGGGGCAAGCAGCGAGGAAATAGAAGGACTCGCCGGTTTGTCGGCGGAGCAGCGTGCCTTCCTCAAAACGCTCGCCAACATGGCTGGCGCAGGGCCGTTCCAATCAAACGAAATCGAGAAGCTCGCCACCGCCACTTACGGCATGCACTTCAATGAGAAGGGGCTGCCAAAACAGGTGCTTTATCCTTTGGAAAAAGCCGGATTCGTGACGCTCCTTCGTGGCACGAAAGAAGCGGGACGAGGCGCGAAGCCGTTTTCAGTCCAGTCAACTGAAAAGCTGCAAAAGGAAATCCTCACGCCACTGCTTGAACAACTGGAAAAGCAGACCTCTTCTGATTTGCGGCCGCTGTTGCGCAAGTCCATGCGCGGCATTCTTGACGACCTCAAAGCTCAAGACACTCACGCACGCGGTCTGGCATTGGAAGCTCTCGCCTTCAAACTCATGCGCCTTCTGGACATGGACTACGTGGCGACGCGCCTGCGCGGTTCAGCGACCGGAGGCGCTGAAGTGGATTTGGTTTTTCAGTCCGCTCGGCTGGTGTTTTCGCGCTGGCAGGTTCAGTGTAAGAACACGTCGCACGTCAATCTGGAGGATGTCGCAAAGGAAGTCGGCCTCACGCATCTGCTCAAAAGCAACGTGATTGTCGTGATCACCACAGGTGAAATCGGTGCGAGTGCTCGCGGTTACGCCAACAAAGTCATGGGGGACACCAACCTGTGTCTCGTCCTCGTAAATGGTGGTGACCTTGCCACCATTGAAAAGAATCCGGCGGCAATCGTTGATGTGTTCAACCGGGAGGCCTCGCATGCCATGCGGTTGAAGAGCCTTGAATTATGAAGAACGTATTCGCAAGAGTAGATACTAAGACAACACCGCTCATGGCAAAAACGACCGGTGAACAAGCAGGCACTGCGGCTGCAGCCCGATATCGCGGTGATCCGTCGTGCTTTGAGGAAACACCGAATCCGTTCGGCATGGATTCCGAGCCTCAACTTTGGGAAGCGTGGCAGGACGCTTACGAAGAGTGGTTTGAGATCAACAAGTAGATGCATTCGTTCTTGCGTCTCTGCTCATGGCCCGTCCGGTCGTGGAAGGCCGGGAATCAAGCGGTGAAATGCTCCCAGGCCAAGGAGGCGGAGGCCATTCAGGGCGAACGGAGGCGGAAGAAGCCAGGCTGCGCGCCCGACACGGAATAGGGACTGACATTGGCCGTCCCCGGAACATCGCTCCAGCCGGCTTCGCCCGCATCCAGGCCGTCGCTATGCTGCAACGCAAACCCGGGTCCGTTCCAGTAGAGAATCAGGCCATCCGGCGTCCGCAGGAACGAGAGTTGCGGCCTGGCTGGCACGCTCTGACCGAGGGCAAGGATGGCGCCGAAAGTGAGGTCCGGGCTGTCGGCGCTGTCGTTGTGAACCTCGACGGCCAGCACGTTGTCTCCGGCTACCAGGCCCGACAACGCTTCACCGCTGACGTGGAAGCTAATCGGGCAGGTCGCGTCACCCAGGCAGTTGCAGGCCGTGGCCAGCGTGCCATTGGTGAGCACGGCCGGGGCGGGCGGCAGATTGTTCCGCTGGACTTCGACGCCATTGAGATAGAACCCGGCGCCATCGTTAATGTAATTGGAGAAGGAGAGAAAGGCGCCCGCGGGAAGGGCCGGCAGCACGAAGTGGGTGCGAAAGTAATAAGTGAGGAACGGGAAGTGCGTGGCCGGGTTGGCTGGCATCGCCGTGTTTTTTGGCTGGACCGCCGGATCGCCCCCGGTCGGGCGAGTGTCCACCCAGAGAAGTCCGGGGCCCTCCGGCCAGAGCGAATCGTCGAACCCGGCAGATTTCCAACCCGGTTCGCCGTCGAGATTCGCTGTGGTGTACTTCCAAACGTGGGTCACTCCGAAGATCGGCGTGAACTCGTCCGCGGGCGTGGGCGTGGCCGTTGCGGTTGTGAAGGTGCCTTCCTCAGTATAAGTCAGCGCGGCGGCCGTCGAGACGACCTGGAAGGAGTAAGTCTGTCCGGGTTGAAGCCCGGTCAGCGTGACCACGTCCTGTTGGGCGGACTGGGTGTTGGTGGTCGAAAAGCTCCCCAAGCTGGCGTCCGGTCCGTACTCAATCAGGCTGGTCGCCGGCCGGGGGGTGGTCCAGGCGATGCAGGCGGTCGAGTCTCCGGGCGAGATCGTGAGGTTCTGGATGAACCCCGGCAGGGGCAAGGCCAGCGGGGACACCCATAAGACATCGGCGCGGGCAACGGCGTTGGTGCGGTCACTCGCAAATATCTCCATGTCCACGTAATTAGTGGCCGCCGGATCGAGAGTTGGCGTCCCCAGATAGACCCATTGGTTGCCAGGAAGCGGCGTGTCAAACGAAACCGATTCAACCTCGGTGTCGCCCGAGACGATCCGGAACGCGGTATGATCGGCGGGATCGCTGACCGGCGGAACCTGGACAAACAGGCTGTAGGGTCCGGGTTGCGTCAGCGGGAGAGTCCAGCGCACGCGGGCCGTTTCGTTCGGGGCCAGCGGCGCTTCACGGGCATCGGTGCTCCAGGCGGGCTCCGCACTGGTTCGCCAGTTGCCGGCGATTTCCTCATATTCCGGGTCGAGGTTGTCGAGATAAAGGTCGTCCGGCCGGTAGCGGATGAGCCGGGTGGCAAGGTTGCCCGCCGGGTCGGTGACGGCCAGGCCGACCTTGGCGAGTTCGGTGCGAACGAAAGGAAGTGTGGCGGTCCAGGTGTTCGAGCCGGTGGCCACGCAGGGAACGATTTGGTACTGCCGATAGATGCTCTTGGCGGCCACAAACGGCTGGGGCTGAAAGATGGGTTCATCCGTGTGCAGTGTCAGGGTCACGACGTCCTGGTTGACCGCCTCGCCGACTTCCAGTTGGGGCGGCGTATGATCCGTGACCCCGCGCCAGCGCTGCATCGCCTCGACGGCTGTGCAATAGCGAAACTTGACCTCCGGGTGGTTGTTTGCGGCGGCGTGGGCGAAGGCATCCATGCGGACCAGATTCGTGAGGAAATCCGTCTCCGGCAGGTGGCCCCAAAAGGAAGCCACCTGGTCGGCGCCCCCGGCTGCCTGGGTGAAGAGGTCGTCGAACATGGCCGGCGTGACGTTCGGAAACTTAACCGACCGCACATTCCAGCCAAGCCCGTCACCGGGCACCTGGTAATTGGTGGTCGCCGGATGGAACGGCACGAAGTTGGTCGGAGCCTGGGACCAGTCGAGGACGTTAAAGGTGGGTTCGAGGCCGGTCCACGGCTGCACCAACGGGGAGTCGTCATCCATGTTGTAGAGCAGCAGCTCATTGAGGTAGTTCTGCCACTCATTGTCCATGTAGTGCCAGCCGCTCCGGAAGGAAACGGGAAAGACTTCCTCCTCGATCAGGCTTTGGGCCAGGGCGAGATCGAAGTCGGCCCGACATTCATGAAAGGTCCGGGCCTGATTCCAATAATAGACGCCATCCCCGTTATAGTCGCTCCAGAGGAAGGTGTGATAGTGGAGCGACACCTCGTCGCCAAACTGCCGCAGGGCGTCCCGGTGGTATTTCTGCATGAGATACAGCGGCATGAGATTGGACAGCGGGACATTCTGGTTGTCGGTCTGTCCATAGACGCTGCCGACCAGCATCCACCAGGTCAGTTTGAGCGACTGGCCGAAAGAATCGGCGAATTGAGCGCGAAAGGCCGGATCCATGACCCGGAAGCCATTTTGATCGGGTTGAGTGTAAAGGTCCTGGGCAAAATGTTCGCGGTACCTGGCCACCTGCACGCCGCCGGGGGCGTTCCATACCGCCGTGTCCGATCCCAAAACGAGATAGACCTGCCCCGGTGCGGCGAAGGCCCTGGCCAGTCCGGCCAGCATTCCGGCGAGGAGCACCATGGCCGCGATCCAGCCTGGCGCAGGCTGAGGCGGCAGCGGCGACGGACCGTGCGACGGGACCTCCCCGCCCACCGGGTGGACACCGTTGATCATGGCTCCCATAGGTTGATGGTTGATGGTTGATGGTTGAGAGCAGAACGACCGGAGAAGGATCGAGGGGCGTCCGGTTTCGCGGGGAGTTGGTCCCGGACCGGCGAACGTTCACGCCGCGGGTTGGCCCGTCTGGACACTGCCCACGAGTTCACGCACCTCCGCGATCCGGTTTTGCGCCATGAACTCGCGCAGTCCGGCGAGCACCTGCAACGCCGTTTGCGGCTCGTAGAAATTTGCCGTGCCGACCGCCACGGCCGAGGCACCCGCGATGAGGAACTCGATGGCGTCGTCGGCGTTCTGAATGCCGCCCATGCCGATGATGGGAATCCTCACCGCCTGTGCGGCTTCCCAGACGAGTTTGATGGCGATCGGTTTGATGCAGGGGCCGGTCAGGCCGCCGGTGATGTTCGCCAGCTTCGGCCTGCGCGTGTGGATGTCAATGGCCATCGCGGGCACGCTGTTGGTGATGGCGAGCGCGTCGCTGCCGGCCTCCGCGGCGGCCCGGGCGTAGGGCGCGATGCTGGGAACATTGGGGCTCAGCTTGGTGATGAGCGGCAGCGTCGTTGCCTGCCGGCAGGCGGTGACCACCTGGCTGAGCAGCCGGCAATCGGTGCCGAACTGCGCGCCGCCGGCCTTGATGTTCGGACACGAGACATTCAATTCGAGGGCGCCGACGCCGCCGAGGGCGTCGAATCGCCGCGCCACCTCGGCGTATTCCTCCACGGTGGTGCCCCAGATGTTGATGATCGTGGGCACCTTGAGAGTGCTGAGGAAGGGCCAGTATTTCGCGATGAAACCGTCCACGCCGGGTCCTTGCAGGCCGATGGCGTTCAACATGCCGCTGGTGACTTCGGCGGTGCGCGGCGTCGGGTTGCCGCGGACCGGGTGGAGCCGGATGCCCTTGACGGTCACGGCGCCGAGCTGGTTCAGGTCGAGCAGTTGGGCGTATTCCACCCCGTAGCCGAAGGTGCCGGAAGCGACGGTCACCGGGTTGGGCAGGGTCAGTTTGCCGAGGTGGACGGAAAGATTCATGCGAAGTTGCGTAACGGGCGGAGACCTCGAATCAACATCCTTTTCCCAACCACTCTTCACGTGAAATCCCGGCTTGTCTCAAGAGGCGCTGCAGAAAGCCAGGTCCGATGTCGCTCTCGTGCTCGTTGGGGATGATGAGCGTGAGATTGTGGCGCTTCATCTGAGGGTGTTTGCCGCCGGCGTAGGGACCTTCGAAGCCCAATTCCCGGAGCCGTTGGATGAACTTCTGCCGGGAGACTGGCGGGAGTTTAGGCATGGGCGAGAGCGCCAATCCGGTTGAGATTCAGGTTGCCCAGGGTCGGGATCTCCAAATCCAGCCGCAGTCGCAACGCCAGCCAGTCGCTCAAGACTTCCCGCAGTTCGCGCTGGCATCCGGCCAGCGTGCCGTGTTTGGCCCACACGCCTTGGAATCCCGGGATCTCGCCCCAGTAGGAGTTGTCGTCTTCGATGATCTCGTAGCGGGCCAGCTCCAAAGCCATGTCCATGTATTGAGCGAGCATAGTTCTATTTCGTTGTACGCTGGTTAAGGTGGCGGAAAAGCCATCCGGATTCAATCCCGATCATGCTGACCCATTGGGGCGGAGCGATTTGTTCCCGTGCCCGGCATAAACCGGCAGACATCCGGTCGCAATGGTCCACCGCCACTGGCCGGCGCGGCAGAGAGCGTTCCGCGTTTCGCTGCGCTTGGCAACGCTGAATCTGGCTGAATCTGGCGGTGAGGCTCCGGGAAGTCGTCGCAGGGCGACGACCCGTCACCCCCTCGCTCCGCGAGGCTCCGACACGCCGGCTCGCGGGGACGCTCGCCCCGCCGGCACAGTCAAATCAGGACACGACCGGCCGAACACAAGGTTGGACATCGCCTGCCCGGGGGTGTAAGTTGCCAACGATTCCTGGCGAATTAACTGCGAGCGCATCGAAAACTCCAACCCCACTCCCGCAAAATGCATGTTTCCGTTGTTGAGCCAATCGAACAAGCGGTGGAACGCGTCAAACTGATCCTGTTTCGTCCGTTCGCCTGGGACAAATGGTTCATCCTGGGTTTCTGCGCCTTCCTGGCTTACCTCGGCGAAGGGGGCGTCTATTCCGGCGGCGGCAACCAATTCAACGGCGCCAATGGGAATTTCCGGTCGTTCTTCGATCCGGTGATGGAGTGGATCCGCGCTCATTTTGCGCTGGTCATTGCGGTGGCGGGGTTGTTTTTCCTGGTGTTCCTGGCCCTGGGCCTGGTCCTGACCTGGATTCGCAGCCGGGGCAGGTTCATGTTTCTCGACGGGGTGGTGCGCAATCGGGCCGCCGTCGTGGAGCCGTGGAATGAGTTCGCCCGCCAGGGCAACAGCCTTTTTTTGTTCTCGGTTTGCTTTGGGCTGGTCGCGTGCGTCGTGGCGGTCATCACGGTGGGGGCGGGATTGGCGCTGGCCTGGCCGGACATCCGGGCGGAACGGTTTGGTTCCGGCGCGCTCGTGGCTTTGTTGGCCGGCCTGCCGTTGTTGTTCGCGGAACTGCTGGCCTGTGGGGTTGTCCACGTGTTGCTCGAGGACTTCGTGGTGCCGGCGATGTACCTGCGCCGCCAACGCGTCCTCGAAGCCTGGAGTATCGTGCGGCGCGAGGTGCTGGCCGGTCAGGTCGGCACGATTATCCTGTATTTCCTGATGAAACTGGTGCTTGCGGTGGGGGTGGGCTTTATTGCGCTCGTGGTCACCTGTCTGACCTGCTGCCTGGCGGCGTTGCCCTACGTCGGCTCGGTGATTCTCCTCCCGCTGCTGGTGTTTCGTCGGAGCTACTCGCTCTGTTTCCTGGGACAGTTCGGGCCGGGCTGGCGGTGCTTCAGCGAACCGATTCAGCCGCCCCTGCCGCCGCCGTTTGCGGCGCCACCGTCCGCGGCCGTGCCGCCGATCGCTTGAAATCAGGTTGACGCTTTCCGGCAGGAAAATTAGCGTGACGCCGGATGGTGGCTGTAGCTCAGCCTGGTTAGAGCTCCAGATTGTGGATCTGGCTGTCGCGGGTTCAAATCCCGTCAGCCACCCCATTTTTTCCCCAGCCAAATCAAGCAAAAGACGAGATTTCTGCCCCCCCGGGCAGACGCATCGGAACTGGCTGCGCCGGAGAGCGCACTTGGACGGCCGGGTGCAAGCCCCTCTGACCTGGCCGACTTCACATCAACGGCCATGAAACCTGCCCGCCGGGCGGTTGGGCCGCCCGCCAGACAGGCGTCTTGTGAACAACCGTCCCTTGACAGGGAGACGGCGTCGTTCAGTGTGCCCGCCAGGACCGATCATGTCCCTGCACCTGACTCGCCTGCCCAGTCTGGCGACCGCCATCCTGGCGGTCGTTGTCCTGATTCTGCTCCTTTTGCCCGGTTGTTCCATGGGGCCGCCAACCGCCGAGGGCGTGCAACTTGTGCTCAACCCCGAGGTGCTCGAACCCACGACCACCTTCGAACTGCGCTTCGAGCGGGCGGTCGTTGCGGCGGAGCAGGTGGGGCATCCGGCCGAGCCGTCGCCGCTGGTGATCACGCCGGCACTGCGAGGCCGGTTTGTCTGGCTGAGCGAGCGCAGCGGGGTGTTCACGCCGACCGCGCCCCTGGCCCTCGACACCGCTTACCGCTTCCGCCTGCGGCACGGTTTGACGGAAGCCGATGGACGACGTTCGGCGGCGCGGCTGGATCGGGTTTTGCGCACGCCGTCGCTGTTGGTGGTGGATCACCCGATGCGGGAGCAGGCGGGGACCAACCAATCGGCGACGCCGTGGATTCGTCTGGATTTCAATGCGGGCGTGAAGGCGACCGGGGCGGGACGCTGGATGGCTTTCCGCAGCCGTGACGCGGGCATCGTGCCCGCGCGCGTGGCGCAGGCGAGCCGGTTTGCCTGGGAAGCGGAGGCTCTTTGGTGGCCGCCGCCCGCGCCGGCGTGGTCCGAGGCGTTTCCCACCGCAGGTCAGCACGTCAGCGTGCGGGCGGAACGTCCGCTGCCGCGAGGACCGGGCGTCAACCCTGAAATACTGAACGCTTTGCTCATCACGGCGGCTCGGCCACTGCCCGCCGGGCACGGCTGGGAGCTGGTGGTGGCGCGCGGGCTGCCGTCCACCGAACGCGGCGTGCGATTGGCGGGGGAGTTCCGGCTGCCGCTGGGTGATGTGCAGCCCTTCGCCGTCGCCGCGGTCGAGGCCCAGAACACGCGGTCCATCGGGCGTTGGCTGGCAATCACGTTCACGAAGCCGCTCGCGCCGGAGTGGAACCCGACCAATCTCGCCGACTGGATCGCGGTGTCACCGGCACCAACAAACCTTACGTTCGTGCCCAACGGCAACCGGTTGATTGCCTCGGGCGATTTTGCATTGGCGACGAATTACACGGTGACGATGCGGCGCGGGCTGACTGCGCGCGAACCCTTCACGCTGGCGGCCGATCACACGGCCGTCGTGCGGTTCGCGCCGATGCCGCCCAGGCTCTACTTCCCGGAGTTTTCGACCGAGCAACTCGCCGGCGGCCGGCGCGAGTTCCCGCTGGCATTCATGAACACCGGCACGGTGAAGGTGCGGGCGAAGGCGTTCGACCGCCATACCTTGGTGCACGCCTTGCGTGGCTATCGCAGCTATTACCGCTCGTGGGAGGAACGCGACGACCCGGACGAGGCATATCAGGAGATCGCGTTCAACCTCGTGCCCGGACGAACGATCTTCGAGGCGGATTACCCGCTGACCAACGCCGTGGACGAAGGCGGGGAAATCACGCTGGGCTGGGACGAGATCCTGGGGGCGGGCGGGCACGGAGCGGTCTTCCTCGAGGCCACGACGACCTGGAATGCGGCGGGGCTTTCGAAGCGGACGGGCACGGAGGCGCTGGTCCAGGTCACCGACCTGGGTTTGGTGTGGAAACAGGCGCCGGGCGCTGTGCTGGTGGAGGTGTTTTCCTACGCGAGCGGGCAGCCGCTTCCGGGGGTGACGGTGCGCTTGCTGACGCGGGAGAACGAAATGGTGGCGGAGGCGGTGACGGATGCGGCCGGGCTGGCGCGGCTGCACCCGACGGGGGAGGCGGCGTTTGTGATGGCCGAAACCGCCGACGACTTGCGCGCCGCCGCCCTCGACGAAGGGGGCATCCCGAGCTACGGCTTCGGTCTTCCCATGGCGTGGCAACGCGATACCAACACGCTCCAGGTGCTGCTGTTCAGCGACCGGCCGGTTTACCGGCGTGGCGAAACGGCGCACCTCAAGGCGATCGCCCGCGAGTGGCGCGACGGCGAGTTCGCGGTGCCGGGCGGAGAGACGGTGACGCTGCGCGCCATCAACGCCCAGGGGCAGACCTTCCTGGAGACGAACCTCGTGTTCGGCCCGCTGGGTTCGCTGGAGTTTCGACTGGTCCTGCCGCCGGTTTCGCTGGGAGATTACCGCGTGGAATTGCGGCGCGCCGATCGCTCCGAAGTGGTGGTCGGGCAGCATGATTTTCGCGTCGAGGAATACCGACCGAACGCATTCGAGGTGACGCTCAAGGCCCCACCGGAAGTGCCGGCGGGGGAGACACCGGCGGTGACGGTCAATGCACGTTACCTGCTGGGGCAACCGTTGACGAAGGCGCGGGTCGAGTGGTCCTTGCGCGCGATGGATGAGGATTTCGCGCCCGCCGGGTTTGACCGTTTTGTTTTCTGTGGCGATCTCTGGTCGCCGGAATTGGATCGCAGTCCCGGTTCGCTCACACTGGAAGGACAGGTTGACTACACCGCGGGTTTGGTGCTGAAACCGGAGGTGACCATGAACGCCCGCGCGCCGCATCCGCGGCGGTGCGAGTTGCTGGCGGAAGTGACTGACGTCAATCAGCAAACGGTCAGCAGTCCGGCGGGCTTCCTGGTCCACAGTTCAGCACTTTACTTGGGACTGACCCCTCCGCCAGTCGGTTTGCGGGCGGGCGCGGCGATGCCGGTCATAGCGGTGGCGGTGAGTGCCACCGGCCAGCCCTGGCCGCAACCGGTGCGCGCCGTGGCCCGCTTGCGCCGCCTGGAATGGCGCAGCGTCCGGGTCGCCTCGGCGGGGGGAGCGGTGAGTTATCGGAACGAGCTCGAGCAGCACGAGGTGGCGCAGGCTGAGATCGAGACCGCCGCAGTGGTGAAACGCGACGGCCGGTGGGAGGCGGTTGCGCCCGCGCCCCCCGTGTCGTTTACGCCTCCGCAAGCCGGGTATTATTTGCTCGAAGCGACCGCGAAGGACGGGGGCGGACGCGATGTCATCACCGCGACTGAGTTTTACGTTCCCGGCACGGAAGCACTGGGCTGGAACTACCGCAACGAGGTCCAGGCGGAACTGGTGCCGGACCGGACGAATTATGTTGTGGGTGACACGGCCACCCTTGTGGTGAAGACGCCGATCAGTGGCGCGGCGCTGGTCACCGTCGAGCGCGATGGCGTCCGGCGGGCGTTTGTGACGAATCTCGTGGGCAACGCTCCGGCCCTGTCGGTGCCCATCCTGCCGGGCGACGCGCCGAACGTCTTCGTCTCGGTGGTCCTGGTCCGCGGGGCGGCGGACAGCACGCGGGAAAGCAAGATGCCGGAGTACCGGGTCGGTTACTGCCAGCTCAACGTCGCTCGACCGGACGCCCGCCTTCTGGTTGAACTGCATCCCGATGTGGCGGATCACCGGCCCGGCGAAACGGTCCGCGTGGCGGCGGTGGTCGCCGACGCCACCGGCCGGCCGGTGCCGGCGGCCGAAGTGACAGTTTTCGCCGTGGACGAGGGGGTGCTGAGTCTCACCGGCTTTGCCGCGCCGGATCCGTATGGGTTCTTCTTCGCCCCGCGGCCGCTGGCCGTCACCAGCGGCATCACGCTGACGCAGTTGATGCCGGAAGACCCGGCGGAACTGCGGTTCCAGAACAAGGGGTTTCTGGTGGGCGGCGGCGGCCTCGCGCGGATGCGGCAGAACTTTGTGGCCCTGGCGTTTTGGAATGCCGGCCTGATGACCGGCGCCGCGGGTCGCGTGAACTTCGAGTTCACCGCGCCGGACAACCTGACCCGGTACCGTTTGGTGGCGGTGGTCCACACGGCGCGCAGCCAGTTCGGCAACGCCGAGGCCGCGGTGCGGATCAACAAGCCGTTGATGATCGAGCCCGCCCTCCCGCGTTTCGCCAATGTTGGTGACCGGTTGCTGGCCCGCGCGGTGGTGTTGAACCGCACGGACGCCGCGGGCGAAGTGGAAGTGAGCCTGACGTTGGACGCGCAGGCGAAGCTGGACACGAACGGCGCGCCGGCCGCCGCGTTGGTCGGTCGGGTGACGGTGCCGGCGCAGGGGGTGGGCTGGCTCGATGTGCCGGTCGAGTGCGTTGCCGCCGGTTCCGCGAAGTGGGTTTGGCGGGCGCGGTTTGTCGGCGGTGCCGCGGCGGCGGACCCCGACACAGCCTCGTTCATGGACTCGGTCCAGTCCACGCTCGAAGTGGGTTATGCCGCGCCGAGGTTGCGCGAGGTGCTGCTCGCCCGCGTGGCCGGCGGCGAGACCAACCTGCTCGCCCACGCGAACCCGCAATTGCTCGAAGGGCATGGAACGGCGACGGTGCGGGTGGCCAACACGCGCCTGGGCAATTTGAACGAGGCGGCGGGTTATCTGCTGGCCTATCCCTACGGGTGCGTGGAACAAACGGGCTCGAAGCTGCTGCCGTTGCTGGTCCTGCGATCGCAGCCCGCGTTCCTGCCGGGAGCCACGAATGTCGAGCTCATCGAACGGCAGGTGCGGGAAGGCGTCTTCCAACTGCTGGCGATGCAGACTCCCGCCGGCGGCCTGGCTTACTGGCCGCACGGTTCGGAGCCGACGCTCTGGGGCAGCGCGTATGGCGGGATCGCGTTGGCTATGGCCCGACGCCAGGGTGTGCCGGTTCCTTCGCCCAGCCCGGACGCGCTCGCGGCCTACCTGCGGAAGGAACTCGCCGGCACGGCCGATGTCCGGGACGGTCTGGTCCTGAGCGACCACTGTCTCGCGCTCTGCGCCCTGGGGTTGTTGGGCAAACCCGAGCCCGCCTATCACGAAGCGTTGTTTGCCCGTCGCGCCGAACTTTCGGGCGAAGCCGCCTCGTGGCTCGCGCTGGCGGTCCTGGAGGCAAACGGACCGACGGAGATGGTCGCGGGACTCCTGGCGCCGCGTTCCGAACCGGGCTCGGCCGAACGGGGCGGGCGTTTCGGCAACGCGGCCAGCGAACTGGGCGCCCGGTTGCTGGCCTGGGTGCGGTTCCGGCCGCAGGATCCGGCGGTGGACGTGCTTGTCAGCGAGCTGTTCGCGGCCAATGAAAACGGCCGCTGGCCCACCACGCAGGGCAATGCCTGGGCGCTGCTTGCCCTCGCGGAGTACGCCCAGCGCGTCGAGGCCCGACGCGCGGAAGGCGCCGCGAAGGTGGAGTGGGGCGAGGAAAAATCCGAGTTCGCGTTCCCGTCAACGCCGGCGGCCCACGAACGGGCCTTTGCCGTCGCGCCGGAGCGGGCCAACCAACCATTGACATTGCGCAGCGCCGCGTCGGGACCGCTTTTCGCGCAGGCGAGCCTCGAGGCGCAGACCAGCGTGGCTCGCCCTCCCCGGCAGGACCGGGGTTATTCGATTCAACGGGCCTACGCGCGGCTCGATGAGAAGAACCAGCCGCAACCGGTGACGGGGTTGCGCGTCGGCGATCGCGTGCTGGTCACGTTGACACTCGTGGTGCGTCAGACCGCGCATTATGTGGCGGTTGACGATGCCCTGCCGGCGTTGTTTGAGGCGATCAACCCGGAGTTCAAGTCGCAGGCGACCGCGGGTGCGGACCTGGCGGAGGATTGGGTGAGCGACCATCGCGAGTTGCGGACCGATCGCGCCCTGTTTTTCAGCAACGACCTTGCGCCGGGCCGTTACACCATCCGGTATCTGACGCGCGTCCGGGCCGCGGGAACCGTGACGGCGCCGCCGGCCAAGGTCGAGGAAATGTACCACCCGGAACGGTTCGGTTTGTCCGGGACCGAGGTCATTTCCGCGGCCCCGATGGATTGAGGAGCGAACTCCCGCTGGCCAACGGAAAGCGCATCCGGCATCGCGACAGAACTTTGTGCCTCTGGCGGGACGAGCGGCGCGCGACTTTGCGAGTCGCAGCAACCTCGCCAGCATGAAAACGCCCGGAAGACTCCAACGCAGCCTTGCCTGCGGTCGTGCTGCGGGTCACAGACCTGCGCGCGAGGGCGAGCGGGGATGCACCCCTGCGGGGTGACGCCGCCATGGCGGCTTGCGCGCGGCGGATAAGAGGTTCATGATCACCCCATCATGCAGGCGATTCCTGAACTCTACGCGGCGGGTCGGGCCGCCGGTCGGGCCCTGGTGTCCTTCGAGTTTTTCACGCCGAAGACGGAAGAGGGCGACCGCGTGTGGTTGGCGAAAACCCTGCCGGCGCTGTTGCGGTTGAAGCCCGCGTTTTGTTCCGTTACCTACGGCGCCGGCGGCAGCACGCGGGACAAGACGCTGGGGATGGTGGAGCGAATCCAGCGGGATTTCAGCACGCCCGGGATGGCGCATCTCACCTGCGTGGGCGCAACCCGCCAGGAGATTGTGGCGCTGCTGGCGGAGGCGCGGACCCGCGGCATCCGGAACATCCTGGCGTTGCGGGGCGATCCGCTGGCGGGCACGAACGCCTTCGTACGGCCGGAAGGCGGCTTCGAGTTCGCGCATGAACTGGTCACCGTGACCCGCGAGCAGGGCGGGTTCTCGATCGGCGTGGCAGGCTTTCCCGAGGGGCACCCGGAGTGCCAGGCCGGCCGGCAGGTGGACTGGCAGCGGCTGAAGGCGAAGATTGACTGCGGCGCCCACTTTGTCATCACGCAGCTTTTCTTCGACAACCGCTGGTTCTACGAATTTCGCGATTTCCTCACGGCCAGGCTCGGGGTGACCGTGCCGATCGTCCCGGGCGTCATCCCGATCCTGAACGCCGGGCAAATCCGGCGGTTCGTGGCGCTGTGCGGCGCGACGCTGCCGACGACGCTGCAGGCCGACCTGGCGAAGTTCGGCGACGACGAGGCCGCGGCGACCGAGTTCGGCATCGAGTATGCCACGCAGCAGTGCGCGGACCTGTTGCGTCAGGGCGTGCCCGGGCTGCACTTCTACACGCTAAACAGGGTCCATTCGACCACGCGAATCCTGCAGAACCTCGGCCTGGCGCCGGCGTGAGCAACGCGAACCCAACTCCAATTATGTTCCTTACTGGCATTGCCGACGAAGCGGGCGCCGACCTCGACACGCAAATCCGGGCCACGCGCGAACTCGGGTGGACCAGCCTCGAGGCCCGGGCCGTCGAAGTGCCAGGCTTTGCCCGGGCGAATTACCATGATCTGCCCGACGCGGCTTTTGAAGTTGTGGTCGAACGGCTGGCGGCGGCGGGTGTCGGCGTCTGCTGTTTCGGCTCGGCCATTATGAACTGGGGTAAGACGGTGGACACACCGTTTGCGGTGACACTGGCGGAGGTGCGCCGGGCCATTCCGCGCCTGCAACGGCTGGGCACACGGCTCATTCGCATCATGAGCTTCAAGCCGGCGGACGACGCCGACGAAATTCCGCTGGTGGTCATTGCCCGCGTTCGCGAAGTGACGCGGATGTTCCGCGACGCCGGGCTCCAACCGGTCCACGAGAACTGCATGAACCATGGCGGGATGAGCCCGCGCCATGCGCTGCAGTTACTGGCCGAGGTGCCGGGCCTGAAATGGGTCTTCGACACCGCCAACCCGATCTTCAACCCCGACCGCTCCCGGCCAAAACCCTGGCCGCGGCAGGATCCGTGGGAGTTTTGGGAGGCGGTGCGCGATCTGACCGTTCACATCCACGTGAAGGACGCCGTGTGGAATCCGGCCGCCAACGACGCCGATTACCGCTGGCCCGGCGAAGGTGACGGTCGTGTGCGGGACATTTTGCGGGACGCGCTGCGCCGCGGTTACAACGGTGGCATTTCGATCGAACCCCACATGGCGGTGGTGTTCCACGACGCGCAGAAAACCGCCCCCGCGGCGGCGCAGTACGCCAACTACGTGGAATACGGACGCCGGTTGGAGCAACTCGTCAAGGACATCACCCCGCGGGCGGCCGGTTGAAGCGCCGTGGCTCAGGCCTTGCGGGTGTCGAGCAGAACCTCCAGGGCGGCGAACAACGCCAGCCGGTCCGGCAGGTCCGCGGCGATTCCGCTGGCGACGCACAACGCGAAGCCCGGTCCATACGCCGGGCCGTTCAGCACGCAGGCGTTCGTGCGGCACTCGCGCAACTGGCGGGCGGAGGCGGCCAACGCGCCCAACCGGCCGCCGTCCACCTCGAACTTCCAGCCGACGAGCAGCGCCCCGGGAAACGCGTCACGAAGTTCGCCGATGATCTTGGGCGTGGGCGTCAGTTCCGTGAGGAGCGTCCCGGCGCGCGTGGTCAACTTGCCGGCCTTGACCAGTTCGAGTTCGCCGGCCGGGAGCCGTCGCCAAACCTGGCCAAAGGCGAAATCGCTCACCGCCGCGGCGTGAAACACCGCGTCCACGCCGCCGGCGAGCCGGAACATCCGGGCGCGCAGGTCCGCCGTCGTCGAAAAGCGCTCGACCGTGTGGGCGCGGGACGATCCGGGCCAGGTGGCGGATTCGGCCAGGAGCAGCGTGACGTGGTGGCCGCGGGCGACAAGGTGGTCCGCGAGTTCCCCGCCGAGCCGGCCCGTCGAGAAGTTCGTGAGCCGGCGCACCTGGTCAAGCGGTTCAACCGTTGGACCAGCCGTGACGAGACAGTTCATCAGCTTTCGCCCGGCTTGCGATCCACGCCCGGAGGGGCTTCAGAATTTGACTCCTTCGAGATAACGCAGGCTGACGGGTAGCTGCTGCTCGACACTCGGCGATTCGTCCTCGATGAAGTACCACTTCACGCCGACCTGCTTGGCGGCTTTCAGGATGGCGGGAAGATCCATCTGCCCCTCGCCGCAGGCGACGTCGTTGGTCACGTCGGTGCCGCCGGACAGCGAGCCGGTCTTCAGGCCCTTCCGCATGTCTTTCAAATGCATCAGCTCCCAGCGGTGCCCGTATTTCTTGAGCAACTTGACCGGGTCCTGGCCCGGGAACACGATCCAGAAAATGTCCATTTCGAAACTCACGAACTTCGGGTTGGTGCCGGTCATCAGCACATCGAACAGCGTGCCCTGGCCGAAGGGTTGGAATTCATAGCCATGCACGTGGTAGAAGAATTTCATCCCCCGTTTGGCGAGCGTTTCGCCGGCGCGGTTGAACACGGCGATCGCCTCGCGGCACGTCTTCTCATCGAAATCGCCCTGGTGTGGGATCCAGGCGCAGCCGACGAACTTGAGGCCCAGCGCCTCGGCCTCGGCGGCCGCGGCCTCGGGGTTGTCGCGCCACTGCTCGAAACCAATGTGGGTGGCGATGGGCGTGATGCCGCGCTCGGCGAGCAAGGCCTTGAACCTGGCGGCGTCGAGCCCGTAGGTGCCGGCCAGCTCGGCGTATTTGAAGCCGAGTTTCTGGACCTTGTCCAACGAGCCGGTCACGTTCGTCTTGAACGAATCGCGGAGGCTGTAGAGTTGAAGGCCGACGGGACCGGTGAAGCTCGGGCCGATGCCGGCATCAGCCGCCGTCAGACTGATCATGGCCAAGCCCACGGCCAGGGCCGAAAGGGCGAACGCAACGGGAAACGAGGTAAGTTTCATGCCCGCCCTTTAGCATATCCATTCCGGCTTGGGAAGCGCGGTTTGATGCGCACGGTGCGATTAATTGTCTGAAATGATCCGCGGCGGGTGTTAAATGGTGACGACGATGAGCGACGATGCCGAACTGCTTCAGCGCTACGCCCGCCAGCGGGCGGAGGACGCGTTCACGGAATTGGTGCGCCGGTACCTGAACCTCGTCTGGAGTGCGGCCCGGCGCATCACCGGGGACGGTGACCAGGCCCGCGACGTGGCCCAGACCGTGTTCGCGGATCTGGCGCGCAAGGCGGACCGTCTGCCCCGCGGCACCGTTCTGGCCGGCTGGTTGCACCGGGCCGCGTGCCTGGCCGCCGCCAACCTCGTGCGCGGCAACGCCCGGCGCGCCGCTCGTGAAAGGCAGGTCATGGAACTTAACCCGCTGCAAGCCGCTGATCCGGCTGACGCCCGCGCGGCGGAAGCACTGCAACCGCTGTTGGACGCGGCCCTCAACACCCTCGACCAGGCCGACCGCGACGCCGTGGTGCTCCGCTACCTTTCGGGCAAGAGTTTTGCCGAAGTCGGCGCGGCGCTGGGCAGCACCGAAGCCGCGGCCCAGCGGCGGATCAGCCGCGCCGTTGAGAAACTGCGCGCGCAGGTTGGACGGCGCGGTGTCGCCACCAGCGCGGTGGGGCTCACCCTGGCGCTGGCGGTCGCCAGTGCCGAGGCGGCGCCGGCCGGACTGGCCGCCGTCGTCTCAACCGCTTCCCTGGCCGCCGCGAGTGCGGCGGGCACTGTCGGAATTGCTCAAACCATCATGCTTATGAAGACCAAACTCATGCTCGCTACGATCGCAGTGGCCGCCGTGGCCACACCGATCGCCATTCAACAAACAAGCCTCGGCCATCTCCGCGAGGAGAACCTGTCACTCAAGCAGACGGCGTCGCAGGTCGCCGGGTTGAAGACCGAGAACGAACGGCTGGCCAACTTGCAGGTGGACCCTGGCGAACTGGCGCGTCTGCGCAGCGAGCACGCCGAGTTGATCCGGTTGCGGGGGGAGGTGGCAGGGCTGAGGCGACAGATCGCGGCTGGCGCAAGGCTCGCCTCCAGCGCCCCGCCCGCCTTGGCGACGGCCGCCGACCCGGCGCTGGCCGTTCCGCCAGATCAGTTCAAACAGCAGTCCATTGACATCGCCAATGCCATGAAACAGATGGGTCTGGCCGCAAAGCTCTTTGCGCTGGATCACAACGATGTTCTGCCGACGACGTTTGACCAGATGAAGGCGGAACTGCCGCCGCAGTTCGGCGGGGGCGTAACCCTGGACCTATTCGAGTTCATGCCCCAGTCGCGGCCAATCGCCGAAACTGAGCCCGAAGTCATCCTCTTCCGCGAGCGCACGCCGCGGCAGGCGCCGAACGGTAATTGGGTCCGGCATTATGCCCTGGTGGACGGCTCGGTGCAGGAAGCCACCACCACCACGCCCGATTCTTCCGCCTGGGAGGCGCCCCACCTGGCGGCGCCGGCCGGCAAACCCTGAGCAGGAGAGGCCGGGACCTGGGTGGTAATGTCCCAATTTGGCTTGTCGGTGGGGCGCCTGCCTGTACTGCGGCAGACGGGTTCCCGCGAGCCGGCTCGTCATAACCTCACCAAATCGGGATACTGCCACCGGGAATTGCAACCGGGATTTGCGACTTGCCTCCGGCGCGCTTTTCGCGTCTAAACGCGCCATGTCTGTCTGGCTCATCGCAATCCTGCTGGGTGTTGTGGAGGGAATCACGGAGTTTCTGCCCGTCTCCTCCACCGGCCACCTGCTCCTGACCGAGCATCTCTTTGGTATCAAGCAAAGCGACCTGTTCAACGTGGTCATTCAGTGCGGCGCCGTGGTCGCGGTCATCCCGCTCTTTCCCGAGCGCCTGCGGCAGTTGCTCCGCTGGCGCGAGGATCCGCAGGCCCGCGATTTCATCCTCAAGGTGCTGGTGGCTTTCGGGATCACCGGTGTTGGCGGGCTGATCCTCGACAAACTGCACTTCAAACTGCCGGAAACGGTCCTGCCCGTGGCCCTCGCGCTCCTCATTGGCGGCGTGCTGTTCGTCGCCGTGGAAACCTGGCTGGCCGGCAAACCCACTCGCAACGACGTGGCCTGGACGGTCGTGGTCGCGGTGGGCCTCGGTCAGTTGCTGGCCGCGATCTTCCCCGGTACGTCCCGGTCGGGCGCGACCATCCTGCTCATGCTGATCCTGGGAATGGGTCGTGTGGCGGCGACCGAGTTTTCCTTCCTGGTGGGCATTCCGACGATGCTGGCGGCGGGCGGGCTGAAGATTTTCAAGGCGCTGCATCATCCGCCGCTCGACGCCGGGCCGGAGAACTGGGGTGCGCTGGCGCTGTGCACAGTGGTTTCCGCGATCGTCTCGTTCATCGCGGTGAAATGGCTGCTGGGTTTCGTGCAGACGCATACCTTCAAGGGGTTCGGCTGGTACCGCATCATCCTCGCCGCGCTTATGCTGATCTTCCTCCTGCGCTGAGCACGCAGCAGCTACGGCGCCCGCAGCGGAGTCGTGGCTCGATTCAGGCGCTGGATGGTCCACGCGGTGCCCATGGTGACGACCGTGCCGATCAACGTGAACCACGGCCAGAAGATTTCCGGTCCGATAACCCGCTTCCACCACGCCTGCGTGGCTGGCAATTGTGGCAGCACCTGGATCGCGGTCATGGTGGCCACGGCCACCGCCATGCCGAGCACGACCGATCGTGCGCCGCCGCGGCGCCAGAACAGAGCCAGCAGCAGGCCGCCCAGCAGTGCCCCGCTGGTCAGGCCGCGCAACGAAAACGCCGCGTTCAGCACGAACGTGACTTCCCGGCTCGCGTAGGCAACCCCCACCAGCGCCGCCGCCCAGAGGATCGTCGAGGTTTTGCTGAACCGGAGATAAAACGCCTCGCTCCGCCCGAGCAGCAGGTGTTTCATAAAATCCATCGTAGAAACCGAGGCCAGCGAGGTGAGGGCCGAACTGACCGACGACATGGCCGCCGAGAGGATGGCGACGATGAGAAACCCCTTCAGCCAGTGCGGCACCGCGGTGAGCATGAAGATCGGGAAGATGAAATCGTTGGCCTTGATGCCGGGGCGCACTTCGGGCAGCGGGATCGCCAGCGGCGCGTGGCGGTAATAGACCCAGAGCATGGCCCCGGCGAGCAGGAAGATCAGGAACAGCGGCAGGATCAGGACCGCGCTGAGGATGAGGGCGCGCCGGCCATCGCGGACGTTTCGGCAGGCGAGCACGCGCTGCACGATGAGCTGTTCGGCGCCGTGTGACGAAAGCGTGACGAATGAGCCGCCGATCAGGCCCATCCACAGGTTGTAAGGCGCGGCGAGCGAGAAGTGCGGGTTGAGCCAGGTCAGCTTGCCGCCCGCCGCGGCTTCGCGCAGCACCGCCGGCAGGCCGCCTTCCACCAGCGCCGGGATGTACGCCAGCGCGAAAACACCGCCGAGCAGGAACAGCCCGAACTGCAGCGCGTCGGTCCAGATCACCGCCTTCACGCCCCCCACGTAGGTGTAGGCCAGCGAAAGTCCGACGAACAGCAGGATCGCCGGCAGGACGTCGATGCCCAGCATGAGTTGGATCGGGATGCAGGCAACATAGACGCGCACGCCGGCGGCCAGCGTTTCGCTGAGCAGAAACAATCCGCCCGCCATCTGCCGCGCCGCCGGGCCAAACGCGTTCGCGAAGAGCTGGTAGGGTGAGTAAATCTCGCCCTTGAAGTAATGGGGCACCATCACGACCGCGAGCAGAATCCGGGCGATCACGTAACCGGCGACCATCTGGATGAAGCCAAGGTTGCCGCCGTACGCCATGGCCGGCACGCCGATGATCGTGAGCGCGCTGGTTTCCGCCGCGACGATGGAAAAGCCAATGCCCCACCATGGGATGTTGCGGCTGCCCAGGAAATAGTCGCGCGTGGTCTTTTGGTCGCGGCCGAACCAAACCCCGAGCAGGATCACGCCCGCCAGGTAGAGTCCGATCACCGACCAGTCGGCGGCATTCAGGTAACTGGCGGTGGACATGGGACAACGCCGTCGGCCGGAAGATCAGACGGCGAGCAGGCGCGGCGGGCCCGCCGCGGCCAGGGTGGCCTCCACCGCCGCAGGCACGGCGGCCAGAAGTTCTTCGGTCAACTGGCAGCGTTCGTTCTCCGGCAATCGCAGCGGGCCGGCGGCGGATTCGACGAAACCACCGAGTGTCTGGCGGGCGTAGTTGGCCAGCCCCTGCCGCAGCGGCAGCGCAAACACCGCGAGTACGACGCCATACACAAGCACATGCCAGGCCTGCGCCTCGCCGGCTTCGGCGGCCCGCCAGTAGCGCCGTACCAGCCGCACATCGCGCATGGGCAGCAGGCGGTGGAGTTGGGAGCGGCCGACCGCCCTGCTCGCGGCGGCAAAACTCTGCAACCGAGGTTCGGCAGCCAACTGACCGTCAAACGCGATCAACTCGCGGACCTCCTGCCGCGTCGCGTGGCCGTGCGCGCGATGGATCGCCGGCAACTCGACGGGCACCAAAATCTCGTCGCGATAGGAGGCGACGAAGCGGCGCAGCGACACCACGTCGGTAACGGGCATCGTGCCGGGCACCGGGGACAGACCAGCCAGACCCGCAGGTGAGCCAAGGCGCGCGACGAGTAGGTGGGGGTCGCCCAGCAAAGAGGTGGCCTCGGGCGGCACTGGTTGGATGCGTTCCGGCATTCGTTGCGCGTTGGCGGATTGCCAAACGCGGCGAACCGTAGCCGCCCGTGAGCGGCGCTGCCAGCAGGAAAATGGCCGCGTCCCCGGTTAAGGCTGGACAGCCGGCGCTTCGGCCCCAAACACGGCCAGGCTGGCGGTGAGCTTCTCTGCCGCCGACAACGCCGGGTTGCCGGCGATGCGTTCCAGTGCCGAGCGGCCGAAGGCAAACAGGATTTCGTTGCGCAACTCGGCCGGTGTGCGCCGGCCGTCGAGGCGCAGCGGGCAGGGTTTCTGGATGGACAGAAAGATCTCCCGCGAGCGGGCGAGTTGGGCGACGGTTTCGAATTCATTGGCGGCGCCGTCGCGGTGGCCGATGCGGGCGAGGCTTGTCTGCGGGTCGAGGTCCACCAGCACGAGCAGGTGTGGTTCGATGGCGACGGCCTCGTTCATCCGCAGAAGTTCGGCCGGATCGAACCCGCGCGCGCCCTGGTAGGCGACGGTCGAAAAATAGTAGCGGTCGGTGATCACGACCTTGCCGGCGTCGAGGCTGGGGCGGATCAGCTCGGCCACGTGCTGCTTGCGGTCTTCGAGGAAGGCGTGGAGCTCCTCCTGCGGGGACAGCCGGCCTTTGGCGGCCGACTCGCGGAGCCGGCGGCCCCAAGGTCCGTTGGTGGGTTCACGGGTCAGCACGACGTCCAGACCGCGCGCCATCAGGGCGGCGCCAACCGCCTGGGCCTGAACGCTCTTGCCCGCGCCGTCAATGCCTTCGATGGCGAGCAAAAAACCGCCGGGAAGGGTGCGCTTCATCGTCGGGGCAGTCTTATCTGTCGGAGCATCTGCTCGACGTATTTGCCCACCAGGTCGGTTTCGAGGTTGACCGCGTCGCCCACCTGGCGCTCGCGCAACACCGTGACCTCCCACGTGTGCGGGATGATCCAGATGCGAAAGCCGGCCCGCGTCACGGCCGCGATCGTGAGGCTGATGCCGTCCACGGCGATCGAGCCCTTGAACACGAGGTAGCGGCGCAGTTCGGCGGGTGCGGCCACCTCGAGCACCCAGTCGGCGCCGGACCGTTCCCATTTCGTGATTCGCCCGAGGCCATCTATGTGGCCGGTGACAAAGTGGCCGCCCAGGCGCGCGTCGGCGGCGAGCGGCCGTTCGAGGTTGACGAGCGAACCGGGCTGCACGAACTGCAGATTGGTGCGTTCCCACGTCTCGCGCAGGAGGTCGAACTGGGCCAGCTTGCGGCCGGCGCGGCCCACGGTCTTCACCACCGTGAGGCAGCAGCCGTTGACGGCCAGGCTGTCACCGACCTTCAGACCCGGCACGCAAAGCCGCGACCGGATGGTGAGTTCGATGGCCCGATCCGTCGGTTGCACCCGCTCGACGACGCCCGTTTCTTCCACCAGACCGGTAAACATGGGCTCTTGGATACCTGAACGGCGGTGGCTTTGAAACCTCAAACCGCGGGTTGAACTCAACCGCTTCGCGGAGGCCGGCGCATTTTCCCCGACTCTTAAGCAATCTCGTGATGCCCGCCCATCGTTACCATCCTACGTCTCTTTGGTCCGATCGCCGGATTCCATGGCATCCAACAGTTGGCGCATGGTCTTGAGGTATCCAGTGAGTGCCGTGCGTCCCGCCGCCGCCATGCGATAGGTGGTTTTCGGGCGAAGCCCGACAAACGCCTTCTTGCTGGTGATGTAGCCGTTTTCCTCCAGGCGTTTCAAATGCAGATTCAGACTCCCATCCGCCGTGTCCAAGCGCCGCTTGAGTGTCGTGAAGTCCAGCGCGCCGTCGAGTTGCAGCGCCGTCAGGATGCCCAGGCGAATCGGCCCATGAACATGAGTGTCCAGACCGTTAAAATCAATCGGCGTCATGTTGGCGCTCCAGCAGCCGAATTTGCACGACCGCGATGACGGAAAACGACAAGGCAACCGCGATAAACATCATTCCCAACAGAACGCCGTTTACTTTGCCATGGCCCTGCACGAGCGGCAGACAGAGACTGTAGCCCAGAAATGGAATGGCCCACCCCAGCAACGTCCACGCTTTCGCCGCCACGGCTGCCACCAGATACGAGGATCCCATGAGCAGAAACAGACCCGCCCAGAATGGTTCGAGGCCGATTTGGTATTGTCTGCCCCAGATGAAATAAAGTAAAAGTTGCACGCCACTCGCCAGGCCGAACCACAAGCCCTCGGCACTCATTCCGTTGATCCGTTTCGATTCCCGGATCAACCCCGCTGGACGGCCATCCTGGGCCGTCACTTTTCGGGTCTGGACGGTCGCGATCGCGAGCATGACGGTCGCCACCAGGAGTCCGACCCACTGGCCGGGGGCGAGCCCGGCAAACCGCCTGGCCGGGTCGAGCGGCAACAGTGACGCCGCGATCAGGATCACCCCGGGAAGGCACCACCAGAGGCTGAACCACTGGTCGCGTTTCATCCACCCAATCCACTCGCGCTTCATGGACGGGGCCAGTCCGAGGGCCTTCTGCATCGTCTCGAGGTCATTCTTAACCCGATCAAGTTCTGTTTTCATGGATTCGTCGGTTTGCTTTTCGGTTTTGGGCGCACAAACTTGTGTTTCTTAATTACTCAAAAAACTAAAGTGATCGGACGAATGGGTCAATAACTATTTCCAGGCTGTCTGTCCGCTTCTCATTGACCAACGCCGGCGGTGAAGAACAGGTCGGCACCGAGCCGGCGCTGTTTGACGTCGCGCAATCGGAGAATATCGCTCCATCCGGTCGCGCCCGTTCCCGCCACGCCGCGCGGCGCCGAACGACCGCCGATGATCATCGGCGCGTAAAAAAACGCGACGCGATGGGCCAGGCGCTGTTCCAGAAACGCCGCGTTCACTTCGCCGCCGCCTTCGACCAGCAGGTTGGTCACACCTTCAGCGCCGAGCTTTTTCATCAACCACCGCAGATCAATCCGCGGCGGGCCGGCGCCGGCGGCATGTGCCCGCTCGCGGGCGCGGGGCGCCACGAGCATGCGGACGCGGCGGGCCAATGCCGCCACGCGTCGCGCGGGCGCGGCCCGGGTCACCACGATGGTCGTCAGGGCGGCGGCGTCATCCGTGACGACCCGCGCGGAAGGCGGCGTGCGGGCCAGGGAATCCAGGATGATTCGCCGGAGCGGTTTGGGCGGCGGCTGCCCGGACAACGGGAGCCGCAACGTGAGGCTGGGATCGTCGGCCAGCACGGTGTTGATGCCCACGAGCACAGCGTCCGCATCCAACCGCAGCTTCATGCCATGAGCGCGGGCCGCTTCCCCGGTGATCCATTTCGATTCGCCGCTGGCGGTGGCGATCCGCCCGTCGAGCGACATGGCTGCCTTGACGATGACGCACGGCGTGCGGTGGACGATCCAGTGATTGAATGCCTCATTCAAACGCGTTGCCTCCGCCACCAGCAAGCCATGATCCACCTTGATGCCGGCGCGCCGGAGGAGGCCGAAGGCGCGGCCGACATGCTGCGGGTTGGGATCGGTGGCGGCCACGACGACCCGCCGCAGACCGGCGGCGATGACGGCGTCCGTGCACGCCGGCGTGCGACCGTGGCTCGAACACGGTTCCAGGGTCACATAGAGCGTGGCCCCGCGAACGCGCTCGCCGCGGTGCGCGGCATCGCGCAACGCTTCGATTTCGGCATGCGGATTGCCGGCGCGATGATGCCAGCCCCGGCCGATGACCTTGCCTGCCCGGACCAGGACCGCGCCGACCATCGGGTTCGGCGAAGTTTGTCCGCGGCCGCGTTGCGCCAGGCGCAGCGCCAGACGCAGGAAGCGAAAATCGGCTGACGATTTCATGCCGAAACCGAATAACGCCGGCGGCGGTGGGACAAGGCGCAGCCGGGCAATGTCCAAATTGACTTGTGGGTGGGGCAAGCGTCCCCGCGAGCCGCAATCAGGTTGATGGGTGATGGTTGAGAGTTGAGCGACCGGAGGAGGGTCGGGGCAAACTCCGCACTTCGACGCTCCAACCTCGTAATTCGCCGCTGCCATGCGTGGTGGCCGGCCGACCGCCGGGCGGCCGGGAGATGTCGCGGCCTGTCTGCGTGTCGATCCGCACAGGCAGGCCCAGCGGTCCGCGACCCACCCAATTGGGCGTGTCGGTGGGGCGTCCCCGCCGGTTCGTCAGAGCCTCGCCCCACCAAGTCAGGATGCTGCCTGCCGCCGGTCAAGCGTGTGAAGGATGTTTCCACGGCGCACGGTACTCGCGCTTCAGCAACGCCGAAGCGGCCGGGTTGCCAACGATGTCCTCCGCCTTCTCGTCCCAGGTGATTTTCGTGCCGGTGTCATAGGCGATCATCGCCAGCTTCACCGTGGCGGTCGAGCGGAAGGCGTCTTCGATCAGGCAGACTGGCTGACGGCGGGCATGCACCGCGGCGAGGAAGTCGGCCATGTGCAACGTGCCGGTGTCGGCCGGGGTCGTGTGTTCCTGGCGCTCCTTGTTTTTCCCGCGGGGAATGACGGTCCAGTGGTCGTCGGTGGCGAAGATGGTTTCCTTCTCGCCGTAGAAGAAGATGCCGTTGGAAACATCCGGATCGAATTCCTCCGCGCCCCAGATGTGGTGACGCCACGTGACGGGGCAGGCGTCGAACTCCAAATGGGCGCTGAACACATCCGGCGTCGTGATTTTGTCCTTGAGCGCGTAAAGGCCGCCGCTGGCGCTGACCGTGCGCGGCGTGCCCAGACCCAGGATGAAGCGGGTGGCGTCGATGAGATGGATGCCCCAGTCCACGAAATGGCCGTGGCCGGTGGTCTTCTCGAGACGCCAGTTCATGTGACCCACCTGCGGGCTGTAGGGGATTTTCGGCGCCGGTCCGCACCACCGGTCCCAGTCGAGCGTGGCGGGCGGAGCCTGCGGCGTGGGATCGGCGGTGCCGGCGGTGTAATGGATCTGCGGTTCGGCGCTCACGATCCGGCCCGCCTGGCCGTCAAGGATGTGCTGCCGCACCGCCTGGAATGCCAGACTTTGCCGGCGCTGGAATCCAATCTGCACCACGCGACCGCTTTTCTTCGCGGCTTCGACCATCGCGCGCCCCTCGCGGATGTCGTAAGCCAGCGGTTTCTCGCAATACACGTCCAGCCCGCGCGCCATCGCCGCAATGAACGGAAGCGCGTGCCAGTGCGGAGGCGTGGCGATAATCAAGGCCTCGAGGCCCGGCGCCTGGAGCAATTCCTCGTGGAGCTTGAAAGTCTGCGGCCTTTTGCCCTGGAGTTTCTCGACCTTGTCCGCCGCCGCGCCCAGGTGCGCGCTGTCCACGTCGCACAGGGCGACGACTTCGACGCCGCCGACCTTGAAGGCCGCTTCGACATCCACCAGTCCATACCAACCGCAGCCGATCAGCCCGAGCTTCAGCTTGTGATCGGGTGCGGTGTCGGCGGCGGTGGCGAGCTGGCCGAACTGGCTGAGCGCAGCCGTGCCGGCCGCGGTGGAACCGAGAAACTGGCGGCGGGTGATCGAGTTCATGCGCGGAGCATGGCGGAAAATCCGTCCGTCCGGCAACACGAATTGGGGCGCAGCACTGGCGCCCGCTTGACTTGCGGGCGAGGCGCGGTTTCTTGGAGGCGTGATGGAGAAGACCACCGCGGCAGTACACTGTGATGATCCTGGCGCCGACGCGCCGCCGGGTTATCGCGCTTTTTTCGCGCATTTCAACGCGGGACGTTTTTTCGAGTCGCACGAGGTCCTCGAAGCCGACTGGCTGCCGCGGCGGCGCGTTCCGGACGGCGATTTCTACAAGGGGCTGATCCAGCTCGGAGCGGCGTTTGTCCACCTGGAGAAGGGGCGGCCCGGTCCGGCGGCCGCGCTGTTGCGCCTCGCCCGTGGCCACCTGGCGAAATACCCGGTGGTTCATCGCGGGTTCGATCGCCTCGCGGCCGAACGACTGATTGCCCGCTGGCTGTCGTGGATTGACGGCGGCGCGACGCGGCCGGAGAAACCGGTGTTGCCGGTGCCGCCGGGTTTGGACGACGCGCCCTAACTCAGGCGGGCGATGCCGAATCGTGCGACCTGCCGCGAACTTTTGCCCGTGGTTGCCGGAGGACGCCGATGAACGGCAGGTTCCGGTAGCGCTCCGCGAAATCCAGTCCGTAGCCGACCACGAACAGATCGGGAATCACGAAGCCGGTGTAATCCGCGATGATCGGGGCGGTGCGGCGCGACGGCTTGTCGAGCAGCACGCAGGTGCGGAGCGAACGCGGCTGCAACCGGCGCAGGAGCACGGTCACGCCCGCCAGCGTGCGCCCGGTGTCGAGGATGTCGTCCACCAGCAACACGTCGCGGTCCTGGATGCCGAGTCGCAGTTTCTTCGTGTAAACCAGCCGGCCGGATTCGGTGCCGCTGCGGTAGCTGGAAACGCCCATGAAATCGAGCTGCAACGGGATTTCCAGCCGGCGGAGAAGGTCGGCGAGAAAAACGACCGTGCCGGTCAGAAGGGCGACGACGGTCAGCTCGCGCCCGGCATAATCGCGGGTGAGGGTCCGGGCCAGCGTGGCGACCCGGCGTTTGATCTGCGCCTCGGTGATGAGCACCGCGCGCAACTCCGCACGCCAGCGGGCCGGGACGCGGACCGCGTGCGACGCCAACGGCCGGCCGGCAATCCGGGGTGGTGGCGCCGGCGGCGACAGGGCGGGGCGGGTCATGGGGCGGTCAGATGTGGCGCGAATCGTCCTCGTCCTTGCGGGCGTAGCCGGTTTCCTGGCGCTGGAAGTTCACCGCGTTCTTCTTCACATAGGCCTGGAAAATGTCATCGGCGCTCATGCCCAGCACTTGCGCCAGGCTGATCAGGAAGTGGAGCAGGTCCACCACCTCGACGCGCGCGTTTTGTTCGTCGAATTTCTGGTATTTCGCCCACCATTTCCAGGGCACGCTGTCGGTGAGTTCGGCGATTTCCTGGCTCATGGCGCGGCAGTAATTGAGGACCCATTTGGCCTGGTCCGCCTCGCTCATGCCCTCCGTGTGGACGCCGATGCGCTCGTTCAAGGCGCGCTGCATCCGGAACAACTCCCGCAATTGGTCTGGTTCTGCCATGCGCCAAGATTCAAGGCGCTCCCGGCGGAAGCAAGCCTGTTTTCCACGGGCGGCAGCCGCGCGCGGCGGCCATCGCCGGGCGGCCGGTTGTCAGAAGAATTTTGCGCGGGCGGGGAGGCTCGGCTAGTCTGCGCCCACGGCTTGAGCCGAACACATCTGCCATGAGCATTGTCACCCGAACCGGCGACCGCGGCACCACCGGCCTCATGTACAACCGGCGCGTCTCGAAGCACCACCCGCGCGTCGAGGCCTATGGGAGCGTGGACGAATTGAATGCCGCCCTCGGCCTGGCCCGTGCTGTCGCGAGGGGACGCACGCTGCGCCGGCAGTTGCTCGACATCCAGCAGGACCTGGTCACCGTCATGGGTGAACTGGCCACGGAGGCGGCCGACCGGTCGCGTTACGTGAAGGACGGGTTCCGCCTCGTCACGCCGGAATTGGCGGCGAAACTCGACCGACTCGCCGCCGACCTGGAGGCGCGTCACACGTTCAGCGGCTGGGTGATGCCGGGCGAGACACGCGCTGGCGCCGCGCTCGACCTGGCCCGCACCGTCTGCCGGCGCGCCGAGCGCCGCGTCTGTGCGTTGCACGAGCTGGGCGAGCTTGGCAACGACGAGATCATCGTCTTTCTCAACCGGCTTGCCGATGTGCTCTGGCTGCTGGCCCGGCAGGCGGACGCGCCGAAAAGGGCGAAACCCCTCCCGCCGCGCCGAAAAAACAAGCGGTGATGGGCACTGCCAGGCGGGGCCTGTCAGCCCGTTCGGAAACCCATCCTTTCGTAGCAACTGGCGTCAGCCGGCTCAAATCTCCTCGGGAAACTGCATCAGAATTGGAGCCGACTCATGTCAACTGCCACCTCTGGGACGGGCCGCTATGCCCAGAGCGCGAGGGACTGGCGGATGATTTCGTCCAATTCCTCCTTGGTGGCGCCGCTGCCGAAGGTGAATGTGCCGGTAAGGTGTTGCCAGTCGTCCCGCGACAGGCCGTAAAGCTCGCGGGCGATGAAGACCTCCAGCGCGGCGCGCTCCGGCACGTAGCCCGGGTTTTTCAACAGCTTCTCGGCGGAATCGGTCAGCTTCCTTTTCTGTGTGGCGGTCAGCTTGGGGATCGGTAATTCTTCGACGGCCGAAATATTCAAATTCGCTGAAACCTTGCTGCGAATATAGAAATTCAAAGTCAGAGAATTCAGAAGCGACAGAACAGCCATGATGTCTTCTGGGTCTTGCAGACTCTGTTTCAACTCACCTGTTTCACTCAGGCCGTAGCAGAGCGGCACGAGGTAATATAGCGAATGGGCCATGAATACCTTCGTTGGAACGAGTGACGCGATAAGCGTTCTTTCGTCAGTTGTTCTACCAACTGATCTGTATGCCAATCGTGGACACTCATAGTGAAGTTTGAAGTGCTTCGATTTGAATACGCTAAGCAAAAGCGCTTCAAGCTCGGCCCTTGTGGCTGGTACAGGTCGTTCCTCGAGTTTCGAAATATTGCTATCTCGAACGAGCTGAGCAAGTCGAAAGAGCTCTTTACGTAACAACTCGGAGCGGCCCTCTTCCTCGCCAACATAATTGGCAGCGGATGCGAAGGACGAATCAAACTGATGGATCATCTTCCCTTCAAAAAGCACCAATTCCTCTTTTGTTGGTTTATTCCCTCTAGCCTTTCGAAAAAGGCCAGCATCGCCAGTCATGTGAAATTCTCGACGGAACCGGAATCCGAGTTCGTAAAGCAGGTCATGTCGGTCGCGGATTGTACTACAGAGTTGATAGTCTTCCGAAGAACGAAACTCCATGAAGGCAAAATTCATCGGTGAGAATTGGGCGATCATTCCAACTGCAAATGAAATGGGCGGTGCGAAGACGTCTTTCGGGTCGTGAAGGTAAAAGCGCGCGTCAAATGCGTGATCCACGGCTGGCGTTTCACCTTTGACGACTTTGAAGAACCCGAATTTGAACTGCGGATGAACATCCGGGAAAATCTGTTTCCGCTTTTCCTTGCCTTCTTCGTCAACCTCTCGCCAGCCCTTGTTCTCGAACGAGGTCAATTCATCCAAGCGGTGTTCGGTGATGAACCAGCGGCGGAGATCCGCGCAGCCTTCATCCGTCTGGAACCCGGACGGGACGAGCAGCGAGAATTGTCCGCCCTCCCGGACGAGCGAGAGGTCGCGCTCGATGAACAGTTTGAACAAATTCCAGTCACCGGTGCCCTGCTTCTTGAAAGTTTGCCCGAAATATTCCTTGTGGCGTTCGTAAAACGCCTCGTGCCCATGCCAGCGGGCGGCGAATTCCGGGTTGGCCTTCAATTCCTCGTCAAACCACTTCTCGAACGTCGGGCCGTCCATGCCCATTTTGCTGAACTGCGGCTTGTCGCGATAAAAGCCGGCGGCGAATTCCTTGCGGATGGGTTTGAAGCCCTCCCAGGGCGGGTTGCCGATGATGCCGTCGAAGCCGGCGGCATTTTTGGGGACCGCAGCCGCCCCGGCTGCTGCGGTCGGCATCTCGCCGACCGCCTCTTGCTTTCCGGGCGCGACCGATGCGTCCGGCGGGGCGCCGGACGCAGCACACAAGGCGCGTGTGCTCCCCTTCAATGTTCCCTCCGCATCGAACCAGCAGGGCCAGAAATGGAGCGCAAAACCGCCGGGCTCGCAGGGAAGATTCTCGCCCTGGAAATGCTCGACGAAATCCGCGCGGAGCCGTTCGCGCAAGGCGAGCGCCTCCGACAGCGGCTCGTGGACCATCGGGTTGGCGATGTAACGGGCGCGGAGTTCGGCGAGTCTCTTCAACTCGGCCTGATGGTATTCCGCCAGCCACGCGGTTTGCTTTTCCAGTTCCACGTCCACGAGCGAATCGGCGGCAAGAAAGTTGAGTTCGAGGTTGGGCAGGATGCGGACGATGTCGGTCTTGAGCAGGCGGTAGTTGTAGTCTTCGGGTGAGAGTTTGACGGCTTCCTTCCAGATATTGGTTTTGGCGACCTCGATGGCGCCGGAATCCTTGTCCACGCCGAAGATGTGGCGGAGGAGGATCTGCGCGATGAGGATGCGGCGGTTCTCGAACTGGTGGCGGCGGCGGAAAGCGAGGGCGGCCTCGACGTTGGGCGGCATCTCGGCGAGGTAGAGTTCGCCGTTGTCGGGCTTCAGCAGCTTGATGATCCAGGAGCTGGCCTGGTCAATGCGCTGGTATTGCTGCCAGAAGGCGCGCAGGGCCTTGATGAGGAAACCGCCGGAACCGCAGGCGGTATCGGCCACGCGGATTTCGGCGAGCCGGGCCATGAGCCGGTCGGCGCGCTGGAAATCGCATTGCTGGCTGCCCACGGCGGCGCAGATTTCATCCACGAGTTTCCCGGCGAGCGAGTTGACCAGCGAATCCGCCATTGGACCGGTGATGCCGGCGGGTGTGTAGTAGATGCCCTCGTCCTTGCGGTTGGACGCCAGGAACATTTCGTAGCTTTTGCCAAAGATGTCCTCGTCAATGCGGCGGTAGTTGTAGTGAACAATGCCGCGGCTGAAGGCCTGGTCCCAGGTGTGGACGCCGAGGACGAAGTTCAGTTTCTCGCAGAAGCGCTTGAGGTTGGCCGGGTCCTTGTCGAGCCGGTCCCAGATGCGGGCGGAGAAAATCTCGGTGTCGTAGTATTCGTCGAAGAAATCCTCAAACTCGGCGAGGAACTTGGGCACGATACGATGCGGGCCTTTGGCCTCCCAGTGCCGTGTGTGGCGGGCGTATTCGTCCTGGGTGTAGCGATAGGGCACCAGGCCGAAGTCCTCAATGGTGCGGGCGAAAATCAGCTTGTTGATCAGCAGGATGATGGATTCGGCGGCCTGCCCGGCCGGCGTCCATTTGACCTTGTCGAATTCGTTGAACCAGATTTGGAGGTCTTCGAAGAACTGCCGCTCGAGTTCGGGCTTCTCCGCGGTGTCTTCGAGGCGCCGCAAGGTGTCGAGCATGCTGCGGGTTTCCCGGCAACGGCTCAGAAAATCAACGAAGGGCAGTTCGCCAAACGGTTTGTTTTCGAAGGAAAAATCGCGCGCGGCAAAAAACCAGGCGGTGCGGAGGTCGGTGAGGATCAGGTATTCGTGGTCGCGGAGGTACTTTTTGACCTGTGCCACGTGATTCTTCGGATTGGCATCGGCCCGCCAGAGGGCATCCGGGCCGTCGCGCTGGAAAAGGGGCTTCAGTTCCAGCGGCAGCGGGTCGCCCATCCGCTCCGGCAGCATGAAATCCACGAAACCTTCCATGACGCCAACCTGTCGCGTCGGCTGGAACCCAAGCACGTCTTTGCACAGCTCGGTAAACAGATCTTCGGCGGCGGATTCGGGTTTCGCGCCGTTTTTCAAGTCGAGGAGGTATTTCGCGATCGGCGCGTAAGGGGAAAGCGGTTGGGATGCGGGCGCCAGCGGCAGGAAATCCACGCGGTCGCGCTCCGTGAGCGCCCGCAAGGCCTCGAGGATTTCGGTGCAAGTCATTTCCGGCTTCGGTGTCCCGGTTGTTCCAACAGCGGCATCCTACCCGCGTCGTCCCCGTGTCGCAGTCAAAATCTTCGTCACTACACGGGTTTCCCCGGCGCACGATTTTGGCGGCCTTTGGGGATACAAACGGCGCGCGGCTCCGCGAGCCGCAGCACGTCCGGATTTGTCCCGTGCCGCAGCTCACTCTGAGCGTGTCCTGCATGGCGAACCTGCTGCGGGTCACAGACCCGCGCGCCGCTCACGGGCGCTGGGTGGCGATAAAGAAGCGAGTCCCGCGCGCGCGGGACTCGCAGCGTAAACCGTGTCCAGCGGGCTTACTTCTCTTCCGGAATCCGCATGCCGTAGAACGAGCGATAAACGAAAAACAGCGCGATGAGGAAGAAGACGGCACCAATGCCCGTTTTCAGGTTCTGGTTGGTCATGGTGACGGCGATCTCGACGGCGAGCAGGCCGAACAGCGTGGTGAACTTGATCACCGGGTTCATCGCCACGGACGACGTGTCCTTGAACGGATCGCCCACGGTGTCGCCCACGACGGTGGCGGCGTGCAGGTCGGTGCCCTTCTGGCGGAGGTCCACTTCGACGATTTTCTTGGCGTTGTCCCAGGCGCCGCCGGCGTTGGCCATGAAGATGGCCTGGAACAGCCCGAAGAACGCGATGCCGATCAGGTAGCCGATGAAGAAATACGGGTTGAAGAACGGCAGCGCCAGCGCGAAACAGAACACCACGATGAAGATGTTCCACATGCCCCTTTGCGCGTACATGGTGCAGATGCGGACGACTTCCTTGCTGTCCTTTTCGGACGCCGTGGTGGCGTCGAGTTTTATGTGCTCCTTGATATAGACCACCGCGCGATACGCGCCGGTGACGACCGCCTGACAGGAGGCGCCGGTGAACCAGTAAATCACGGCCCCGCCCATGATGAGGCCAAGGATGATCTGCGGCTGCACGATGCTCAAGGCATCAACGACCGGCTTGAACGGACCGGCAATCCCGGAAGCTAGCTGGCCCTCATACATGCGTTGCAGCAGCATGATGATGCCGAATACCATCGTGGTGGCGCCGACGACTGCGGTGCCGATGAGCACCGGCTTGGCGGTGGCCTTGAAGGTGTTGCCCGCCCCGTCGCCCTTTTCGAGCTGGTACTTGGCGTTTTCGAAGTCCGCGTCGAACCCGAAGTCCCGCTTGATTTCCGCCTTGATGTCGGGATGCGCCTCGATCTGGCTTAGTTCATAGACCGACTGGGCGTTGTCCGTGACCGGGCCGTAGCTGTCCACGGCAATCGTCACCGGTCCCATGCCGAGGAAGTCGAACGCCACCAGGCCGAAGGCGAAGATCGGCGCGGCGAAGAGGAATTCCTTGGGCATGAGCGAGAGCAGCGCCGGGTTCTGGGAAAAGAAATACGACGTGGCCATGAGCACCATGATGCACAGCCCCATCCAGAACGCGGAGAAATTGCCGGCCACAAAGCCCGACAGGATGTTCAGCGACGCGCCGCCGTGCTTGGAGCAATTCGTCACTTCCCGGACATGCCGCGAGTTGGTGCTGACAAAGATTTTGGTGAATTCCGGAATCAGCGCGCCCGCCACCGTGCCGCAACTGATGATGACCGACAGCACCCACCACAGGTCGGCCTGCGCCTTTCCGCTGGCGTCCACAAAATCGCCGAGCAACAGCTTGCTCGCGATGAACGTGATGCCGATGGACACCGCCGACGTAATCCAGACGAGGTGGGTCAGCGGGGCTTCAAAGTCGAAGTCCTTTTTGCCGCTGAACATGGCCTTGCTGAGGGCTTCGTTCACGAAGTAGGACACCAGCGAGGTGACGATCATCAGGGCTCGCATCGTGAACAGCCAGATGATGAGCGTCGCGCAAATGGTCGGGCTGGCCGCCAGCGCGAGGGCCAGGAACGCGATCAGCGCGACGCCGGTCACGCCGTAGGTTTCAAAACCGTCCGCCGTTGGTCCGACCGAGTCGCCGGCGTTGTCGCCGGTGCAGTCCGCGATCACGCCGGGATTCTTCGGGTCGTCTTCGGGCAGCTTGAAGACGATCTTCATGAGGTCGGAGCCGATGTCGGCGATTTTGGTGAAGATGCCGCCGCAGATGCGGAGCACGCTCGCGCCGAGCGACTCGCCGATGGCGAAGCCGATGAAGCAGGGGCCGACGAGTTCGCGCGGCAGGAACATCAGGATGCAGATCATGAAGAACAGTTCCACGGCGACGAGCAGCAGGCCCACGCTCATGCCGGAACGGAGGGGGATGCCCAGCGTGGCCAGCGGGTCGCCCTTGAGCGCGGAGAACGCGGTGCGGGAATTGGACACGGTGTTGATGCGGATGCCGAACCACGCCACGCCGTAGGAACCGAGAATGCCGAGGATGGAGGCGAGCAGAATGACCACCACGTTGCCCAGGGATTTTTCCTCGAGCACCTTGAAGTAGTAGATCATGCAGGCGGCGATGAGCAGCCAGAGGATGGCGAGGAACTTGCCCTGCGTGAACAGGTAGGTTTTGCAGGTTTCCCAGATGGAATGGGAGACCTTGGCCATGCACTCGTGGACCGGCAGCGCCTTGGTCTGCTGGTATTGCACCAGGCCGAAGGCGGCGCCGATGAAGCAGATGAGGATGCCGAGGTACATCAGCACCGGGCCGGTGACGCCGGCCAACCCGTTGAATTTGACCGCCGTCAGATCGGGGATTTTGATGTCAGCCTCGCCGGCCAGCGCGCCGGCGGCGCAGAGGGTCAGGGCAGCGAGGGGGAGTAACCGGAATAGATACGGGTTTCGTCGCAACATAGTGTTCAGTTTCAGTTGGCCACGCCCCGGAAGGGACGCAACAAATCCTCCGGTTCACAAAAACCGGCTCAATCCTGCACGCAACTATGGGAAAATCTGCGCCACGTCAAGCGGATTTGACAACGCGGCTAATCGCCAAGGCGTCCCAACCGCGGCCTCTTTTTCGGCAAGCGGCGGCCGAACTGGCGCAACCCCAAACTGATTTGCCGGACAGGACGAGGCGATTTGCCGGTGATCGGGCACCGCCGATTTCCTGCCCGCGGTCCGATCAACCGGCCTCCCGCCGCAGCCGCCAGACGCCTTTCAGGTCGCGCCCGATGGTGGGCAGGAGTTTGACGGTGCTGCCGGGGTCGTCCACCCAGCGCACCGGCACCTCGGCCACCCGATACCCCGCCCGCTGTGCCCGCACCAGCAACTCCGTGTCGAAGAACCAGCCGCTATCCTGCACCTGTGGCAACAACACCCGCGCCGCTTCCCGCCGGATCGCCTTGAACCCGCATTGGGCATCCCGAACCCGCAGTCCCAGCGCCCTGCGGATCAGCCGGCTGTAACCCCGGCTCAACACCTCCCGCTTCCAACCCCGCGTCGTCCGCGAGGCTGGCAGCAATCGCGACCCCACCGCCAAATCCGCCCCGCCTTCGGTGATCGCAGCCAGCAACGCCGGCAAGCAGCTCAAATCCGTGCTCAGGTCCACGTCCATGTAACTCAAGATGTCCGCATTGCTGGCCAACCAGGCCGCCTTGATCGCCCCGCCGCGCCCGGCCGCATCGAGGTGTCGTGCCCGCACGCTCACTGCGGTTGAAGCCTCACTGGCTCCGTTGGCCGCCAACTCCTGGGCAATGGCCCAGGTCCGGTCCGTCGAGCCGTTGTCGGCGATGAGGATTTCCCATCGCGACGACGGTTGCCCAGCCAGAAAGGCAACCACCTTGCGCGTGTTCTCCGCCAACTGCGCTTCCTCGTTGAACGCCGGCAGGGTGACGTTGATGAGCGGCGGCGTCATGGCGGAGTTGAGCGGGCTGGCAGTTCAGCATTGGGAGACAAGTGGTTGGTCGGCTTGGCCGCGTCCACCGCCTGCCCGGTGGCGTCATGACGCTCCGCACTTGCCTCCGTGGCCCGCCACAGGTCCCGCACCAGCAGCACCAGGGCCTCGCCCATTGCTACCGCCAGCAGCGGTCGCGGAATGGGCTCACAGTCAAACAGATAGGGCAGGTAGGTAAACGCCGAGGCAACCTGGATCAACACCGCCACGATCCAGCCGCGGCGGAACCAGAAGGCATAGGCCACCGCCAGCGCGTCCGCAGCGAAGAAATACCGCTCGTGCATGGCTGGCAGCACAAACGGCATGAGCACCAACGAAACCAAAGCGAGTTGAAGCACCCTTTCGTTGGACAATCCAGCCCGATGCCGTCGGCAAACCGCAATCACCAGAGCCAGAGCGCTGACGCCAGCCGACCCCAGCCCGATTTGGAAGAAAGGGACGAAGGGCGCGCCCCCGAGCCATTGATACAGGTTGGTCGCCCCCAGCGTCAGCGCCGGGAAGGGCAGGATGCGTTGGTGGGCGTAGAGCAGCAGCAGGTCCTCCACTGGCCGCCCGGCCAGCCAGGCTGGCACCGCCAGCACCACATAGACCGCCGGCACCACATAGAGCAGCAGCGGTGAGAATCGGCGCTTCCAGACGAGCACCACGATCAGCGGCGCCAGAAACACAGCCTGCGGCTTCAACGCAAAGGCCAGTCCCAACGCCACCATTGCCACGACCGAACGCCCCCGCAGCAGGTAATACACGCAAGCGGCCAACCCGCTGGCATACATCGCGTCACACTGGCCCCAAAGCGCGCTGTTCATCAGCACCGTGGGCACGCACAGCGTCGCCAGCATCACCGGCCAGCGTTTTCGCACCGCCCCGCTTTCCACGGCGATGCCGGCGACAAACCACGCCAGCACGTAATCGAACCCCACATAAACCAGCTTGATCGCGAACAACCGCGGCAGCGGCAGCCAGGTCGCCACCGTCAGCAGGTAAAGATAGAGCGGCGGATAGTTGCTGAACTCCTGCCCCAACGAATTCCAGGCTCCCTGCTTCTCGATGATCTCCGACCACGGAATCATGTCGCCGCGCATGTCCCCGCTGACAAACGGGAAGAACGACAGCCGCAAGGCCAGCGACCCGGCCAGCGCCAGCGCCATCCCGACGCTTTCCGGCATAGCCTTCCACCGGGTCACTCCGCCTCCCTGGGCGATGCCGTCCGCCAGGCCCATTGCTGGCTCAGGGTGTAGTTGAAGCCGGCCACCACGATGATGGCGACAGCATTGGCCAGATACAAGTTCATCCCCAGCCACCGGACCTGCGCTGCGAACAGGGCCACGTTTAGTGCCAGACCGGCCAGCGACACGCCGTTAAACCACAGGAAGCGCGCGCCGCGCCCCTGCGCCGGTTCCACGCCGCGAAAAGTCCAGTGATCGTTCCACAGAAAGTTGTTCACGATGGCAATCTCGCACGCGATGGCTTTAGCCAACACCAGTGGCATCCCGGAAAGTTGGACCAATAGTGCCAGCAGTCCCATGTCCACCAACACGCCGCTGGCGCCCACCAAGCAGAATTGCAGAAACCGGTTCATTGCCTGCCATCCCGGCCTGGGTTTGAGTCCATCAACCATCACCCTCAGCCCTCAACCTTGTCCGGCTCGCCCGTCAAACGCCACAGCCAGGCGATCCCCCCAATGAGTATCGAGTAGAACAACGCCACGCTCACGAACGGCGGCAAACCCAATACCGCCGTGCCCAAGGTGTGCGAGAATTCTCCCTTCAGGAACTTTGGAATGTTCTGTTCCGTGAGCGGGTTATAGACGCTGTAATCCGCGCAGGCGTCCGTGAGGGTGGCCAGCGTGACGACGGCGATGGAATAGATGCCCAGTGTGATTCCGAGCTTGGGCCAGCGCTGGACGCCCAAGGCGCACGGCAAGGCCAGCAAAGGCAGCATGGGGGCCAGATACCGCGGCCCAAAGCAGAAGCCCGCCTGCCAGTCCCACACCCGACCGGAGATCACCGTGACCTGCAGTAGCGGCACCGCATACATCAGCCAGAAGGCGCCCACCGAACGGCGGAACAGCGCGGCATAACCGAAGCCGGCCAGCAAAAGGAACGGCGACCAGAAGAAGAGCCCGTGGGTGGGGCCGAACAGCAGCTTGAACGCCGTCTCCGCGTCGGGCCATTGGATAGCATAAAGTCCCCGCTTCATCTCCGGGAACGATTCATTCAGGCTGTAAGGGAGGATGAACGGGTTCCCGATCGTGGCCCAACTGTAGGCCGGGATCAGCAGTAACGGCGGAATGGCAGCCACGAAAAACCAGAGCAAGGGGGGAAGGCCGAGGGGCGAAGGGCGAGACGCGAGGGCGTTTGTGGCAAGGCGAGGCTTCGCCGAGCCGTTACTAACCCCTCTTGGCCACCAAACCGACCAATGCCGGACGACGACGTAACCCACGAGCGCCGCTACCACAATGCCCGCCGTGTATTCGCTGGCCAGGGCCAGACCCAGACAGAATCCCGCCAACGCCATCCGCCGCGGACTGATCCCGTCTTCTGTCGTCTGCCCTCCGTCGCCTTGAAACAGCTTAAGCGCCCAGATGGCAATTCCGATCAGCCCCACCACCTGGGCATGACTGAAGAGCATCGCACAATAGGGCAGCGGCATCCCGCCTAAAAACAGCGCCAGCACCGTTACCAAGGCCACGCGCTGACGAACAAACCGACCCAGCCAGACGAACAACGCCACCGCGCCCAGCGCGGCGGGCAAGGCTTGCGAGAAGGCACAGGCCGCCCAGTCCGTCACCAGCCAGCCCACCTTGGAATCCAGATCAACTCCCGCGACGCGAGCCAGGCTGGCGCATGCCGCGAACGCCGGCATCGCGAGCGCCACAGTCCCCGGCGCCTTGTCACTGTAATAATGCCCGCGAACAAGTGCCGTGTCCGGTGTCAACTCGTGGTAGGCGTCGAGGACAATCGCACCGTTGAGCACAGATGTTCGCATCAGCGCAATTCGAGACAATGGTGTTGGCCCCCCTCCCAACCAACTCTGTTTCCCCCAGCCTGACAAGACGAGCATGATAACTGCCATAGCCACTGGGGCATTGCGAAAGAAGCCGTCTTCGCCTCCAATGCTGCCACCTGGCCTCCGCTTACAGGGTACACGTCCCCGTTCACTGGCAACGCCACACCATCGAAGCAGCGTTCGCTTCATGTGCACAGTCTCAAGCGCGCCCCGCAAGTTGGCGACGCACCCCTCTTCGTTTCGCGGCACACAGCAGTAGTCTCCAACGTCACGCTTGCTGCCACTCACTAGCCCGCACCATACGATGAAGGCAGCAGGTATCTTCTACACCGGGGCCCATGCCCTTGCAACCTTGGCACGGTCACGTACACCACTACCGACGCGACCACCTTTCAGCAAGCAGTCAGAAAAAACGACCGCGGTTCTACCCCTGCACAAACGTACATTGCCTCGCGTCCTGAAGCACACGGCGCTTACGCCGGACGCCACCTACGTCCCTTCTACGCGCCCACGAACCACAATCGTCGCGTACCGCACCACTTTTTGCGGTGGAGAATATCGCCACAAAACGTGTGATTGTGAATTTACTCATTACTTCGAGCGAGCCACACTTGCCTTCGCACACACGGTGCGACGCCGATATTCGCCCCCCGACGACGAATGACTTGTTCACACTGCCCGAACCTGTCCCAATCAATTACCCATGCTATGGTTGCGCTGTGGGCAAGCCAGGCAAGAACTGCACTCCGCTCACATAAGACACACTGGTACCCGCGAACAACACGAGGCCCGTGATTACCCTAGTCCCGTTACACGTTGGCCACCTACTCGTACGTTCGTCCGACTTGCCTAACCACCTGACAATCAGAAGCTATCATAACAGTCTCGATTTGAGACACCCACTAACCGAGTGCTTACGGCCGCGTTAGTAATAACGACCGCCCCGTTAACGGATAAACACAAACACCCAACATTGCCCCTCAAGGTAGTACCGCCGCATGTGCCCTTGTATTCATTAATAATTACAGACGCGTTCGTAGTAATGCAATTGCAATCGTCGCTTTTGATCGAACACGTCGCACACCAGTTCGAACTGAACGCGGACCACCTGAAGCAAGACCCGCCGCAGCTCGACCAGCCGTAAGGGCCCGGGCTGAGAGTACATGCACCCTTGTCATCCGGCAGTTGAATTGTTGCTGACATAAGACACTTAGAATTGTTACCCACAGCGACCGCTAGCGTTGCAAGTGCCAACACTCCGCACACCGCCGAGGCCGTGATTTGCTTTAGCTGTGCAAGGTTTGTCTTCATTGTGACATGTTTAGGTTGTTGTATGTTGTATTTCTTGTTTTCCCTTCCAGCGAAACATAAGCGGAAGAAAAAGCGACAAAATTACAAAGCAAGCGAGCAGTAGTATATGCTTCACTTGCGGTGCACCTGAGTGACCTCCAAATACACTGCGCATTCTGCCGTCATTCTCGTGCAATCGACGTGCGCTCAGTGCCTTCCCATACGCAGTTTGCAAATCAGGCACACCGATCACTACACTATAGGCTCCTCGATTCTTCTCGTTGCAGGTGCGAAAATCCGCAACCACCTCATTACTGAGGTCGGGCACCTCCGACAGAACACCGATGTTCGTGCTTGAGACTAGGTGAAACGTCACTGTTTCTGTTACGAACGTGTTGTTGGTAACGTTCGCGCTTAAGTCGGTTGTGTGTTTTGTCGGGGCATTAGTGTCGACAACGGCGGCGTAATGTTGGAAAAGCCAGGTCTTGGCCACACGTTGACTCCCGTACACTGCGTAGTCCGAGATTGTAAGCCGCGCCTCAACAAACTCATTAGGCCAGGGTGTTTGGGTCTGCCTTGCAGACCGCCTTGATCCACCCCATCGCTCAGCCGCGAGCCTCCAGGCTGGTTCATTAAATCTGAATTCGAGGCTGGAAAGAGTAGGCAAAGCGGACTCCTCGAACTCGGCTTGTGGCGTGGTGCATAGTGCGTCTGCATACTGATCATCGCCCCATGGGGGCAGGAAGCCCTGCGCAAGAGAAAGATCCCAAAGTTCCCTGCTCATCATCGCGATTGCTAGAAGGCGAACCTCGGGAGTAGCGTTACGAGGCTGGATGTCGCTGGCAATGACGTAATTTGTAACGACGTTGCGGCGCGGTGGCGATTCTGGTAGCAATATGCCCGGAACCACAATCTGGCCCACTTGACCCGTCGTTGAGAGCCAGTAACGCTCCCATCGATCGGGCGACGCCTGCCAGCACACCACAAGCCGTTTGGCCTGAATGAACATCTGGCACGACGAGGACGTATCAACGAGCAACGCGCCGTTTTGTTCATGAACTTGGCGGCGGAGCAGTCCTGCTAGGAGCAAGTCGCCTCCGAACCCAGGTTCAGATAAAAGGAGGCATAGAAGAGCGGCCCAAGGGCCGCTTCGGCCGCATGTCAAACGGAGAAATGATATTGCTGTCATGTCGTGAGATGGTCGGACGTTCGGCGCAGCGAGGTGAGTTGATGGCGACTGTACAGAACACCGACAAGGGTGCCCAAACTGCCAACTAGCAGATAAAGCAGCAGGCAGCGAGCAATCAGGTCTAATGCTGTATCCGAGATAAGTGTCGTTTGAGCAAACGAACCGAGGCAACCACAAGGATGCCTCCAGTCGAGAACCCAAAGGCCTATTCTATAGAGTAGGAAGGCGCTCGAGGTCCAGGCTACAACTCCCACACTGCGTAGATGGTTGGACGAACAAATGCAGTGCATACTGCAGACGATCTCCCAGCCTCCAACCAGCGCGAACAATGTTCTGAATGGGAGATCGAACACCGGATCGTGGAGTTGGAGCAGTCGCGTTTCCGTTGTGAGACTATAAAGCTTTGCCGCACTTGACAGGAGCAGTATAATGGCCGCACTGCTAAGGAAGAGCCGTACTACGTTGGATTCGCCAGAGCGGCGACGGTTTTGAAAGTCAAACAACATAACACGTTGTAAGTGCAGCCGATTACGTGATCTCCTGCTCCGAACTCGGGGTTTTACCCGCGTTAAGCGCGGCAGCCGCCACGCGCGGCTCGGACACATCGCTGGCCACCGTGACCAGGCCAAGCGCTAGCGTTGCGCTGCGCAAAGTGTAATCTGTGCGTCGGTGGATGTCTGCGAAGTGCCGATGCAGCGTCGGCGGAGCGATTCCCGGCCACACGGCAATGTTAGCGTTGGAAACCCCTTGGGCGACCAGTCCGACCATATGCTGCAGGCAAGGGGTGAGCGTTGGTGCGCCGTTAGCAAGCAGGGCTGCATCCGGGGACGGTTTGGGTGTTGGTTTCATTCGTGTTGTTTCATATCACGGCAGCCCCTGCGGCACAGAATCGTTCACCGTTAGGATCAGAGTCTGACGCTGGCGCAGGTAGTTCAGGTCCTTGACATTCTCGGCGAGTTTCCAGTAGTCCGTCTTGGGCCTGAACGTTTTGGGGCATTGCCAGGCCCATTTCCCAGCATGACTGGCGGCAAAGGACAACGCCCCCAACTGCCCGCGCCGGCCGGCCGGCAGGTTCACCCAGCGAATGTCCGGATTGGGCCAGACCAGGAAACGCGCGTTGTCAATCGAATCCTCCGCCTCCTCCACAAAGACAAAGAACTTGGCCCGGTTGGGGGTGGCGTCGGCCCGGTCCACGGTGTTTTGTAGCTCGTTGTTCCGCTCGCTCAGGTCGCCGTTCGACTCGATTGTCATAGCGTTATGGGTTCAAAGTGTAGCTTTGGTTATGAGGGCGTCAATATGGTCATTTCGTACTATGTGTTCATGGCTTCAACTGGTGGATTGCGGCTTTCATATTGGGAACGCCAAGTTTTAAGCGAATCCGCCGCTCGTGGTTCTTAACTGTATTGTAGCTAATGCCAAGTTCCATGGCGATTTGTTTGTCCAACTTGCCTTGGGCAGCCAACTTACGCACTTGATCTTCGCGCAGGCTCAAGGGCTTCGCCGGCGTTTGTGCTGTTTGAATATTTCTGGCCGAACCGCTCCTCGCTGCGCTCTGAGCGACGCTCCCGCGTTGGCCCACGTATGCACCCCCCGTGCATGAAGTTTCCGGCTCCAAACCCTGAGCCTTGTCTGCGTCAATGGTCGTAGCCACCACTTGCGGGTCGGACACACCGCCGGCCACCGCCACCACCCCAACCGCAAGCGTTACGCTGCGCAAAGCGTGACCGGTGCGTCGGTGGATGTCCGCCAAGTGCCGACGCACCGTCGCCGGAGCGATTCCCAGCTTCGCCGCAATCTTGGCGTTGGAAACCCCTTGGGCGACCAACTCGACCATCTGCTGCTGGCGCGGCGAGAGTGTTGTTGTGGCATCGGCACGCTTGGCCCCATTCTGGGGCGGTTTGGTTGTCGGTTTCATCGGTTTGGTTCTGTCATCACGGCAATCCTTGAGGCACAAAGTCATTCACCGTCAAGATCGCGGTCTGGAGCCGGCGCAGGTCGTTCAGGTCCTTGACGTTCTCGGCGAGTTTCCAGTAGTCCGTCTTGGGGCTGAACTTCTTGGGCCACTGCCAGGCCCACTTCTCGGCGTGCCCGTCGGCAAGGGACAACACCCCCAACTGCCCGTGCCGGCCGGCCGGCAGGTTCACCCAGCGGGTGTCCGGGTAGGGCCAGACCAGGAAATGCGCGTCGTCAATCGAATCGTCCGCCTCGTCCACAAACACAAACAGCTTCGCCGGGCTCGGGATGGTCTCGGCCCGGTCCACCGTGTTCTGCACCTCGTTGGTCCGCCCGCCCAAGTTGCCGTTCATCGAGTAGCTCCGCGTCCGTTGCAGGGTCGGATGGCCTACGACCGTCGAGTGATCGGCGGGACAATGGTAGAGGGCCACGGAGCGGTTGTAGTCGTATTTGAACAGCAGGCCCTGCTGAATGGGCGCAAAGTCGGTGTCGTACGGGGCGCTGCTGGAGCCAATCCAGGAATCCGGCGAACTGCGCCACACGCCGTTCCAGATGGAGCGGTTGGGCGGCACCAGGCCGTGGTTGTCGTCCACATAGATCTGCCAGCAGAGCTGGAGCTGTTTGAGGTTGTTCAGGCAGGCGATGCCGGTGGCCTTGCCCTTGGCGCGACTGATCGCCGGCAGGAGCAACCCCGCCAGAATGGCGATAATCGCGATCACCACCAGCAGTTCGATCAGGGTGAAGGCGAAATGGTAGGGCGAGGTTTCCACCGAGCCGCCAAGGGGGGGCGTCGTGTCCCGGCTCCGCCGGAGCGCCGCTGTACCCCAAGTGGCCTGTCCATCCGCATCGTTGCCAACCGCCGGTTGGAGCCCCGGCCCAAAGCCGGCCAGGTGGCCCCGACCTGCTCCAAGCCGCGCAGAGAGTGGCGCTTCCCTTGGCCCGAGCCTTGCCCTGCTGAGCGCGACATCCACCACAAGCTGGTGCCAGGAATTCATGTTCGTTGACTCTGCCTGCCCAAGAGTCATCAACCGTCTGTTCTCGGTTGTCCGTTGTCAGCCATCCGTCATGGGCCATCAATCCACGACACCGCCGGTCGAGGGGACATGATGACTTCGTCGTGGTACCGGCGGAACACCACCTGACCCATTCGGCGACGCACGCGGGTCAGGGCGGAACGGAGGTTGACTTTGGCCATAACTTTTTGGTTCCTTCGAGTTGCGTTTGGTTTTGGGAATCGTTTCAGCCTTGGCGATCAGATTGTTTCCCCACCTTGGATGGCCGCCAAGAGGCACAAAGGGCACAAAGACAACGACTTCTGAGATGAACAGCGGATGAATCGGGCACCGTTTTGCGCTGCTGCTGCTTTGTGGCTCCCCGGGTGGCGTTGAATGGCGGCCCGGACTTGAGCCAGTCGCGCCAGTCGCGGTTCGGGGATCGTTCGGGACAGGGGCGCGTTGCAGCGTTGGTCAGGGAGGCGCGTGCGGCGTCTCGCTGCTCTCCCGGCTGGCCGGGTTGTGGTTCTCCATCCGTCCATGACAGTACTTTACCACTGAAACTTCTTTGGCTAGCACTAGGCATGTATTTGCCAAGTTTGTCAATGGGATTCGCTAAGTGTTTGTATTTTGCCTCCCTTGGCAGCGAACTGGTGTCACGCCACCAATGGCAGAAAGAAGCGACGCGGAGGCAAAACCATGCTGCCGGTCGCCCAAATCGGGTCGGTTCGGGGGGTACTCGGACCAGGGGAGAATTCATGACCAACGAGTCACGAATTTCGTCCACAAGCCCCGTAGTGCAGCCGTCTTCGGCGGCGAGTTTGGGCGGCGTCCCGCCGCTCGAACCCGCACCGGGCGTGGCGCCCGGCCAATCCGCAGGCGGGACCTGTCTTTGCCGCGGGACAGGCAGTCGCCTGCGCTACAAGATTTGTAGGGTCGGGCCGCCGTTTCAGCGGAGGCGGGTGATCCGCAAGGCGAGGTCGGTGGCGTAGGCCGGGGAGGAAAGCGCGACCACACCGCCGGCGTGGTCGAATTGCTGTCGCTCCCACCACCGGCCGGTGGCGGGCTCGATCCACTGGGCGCGATAGGCGCCCGGCGGCAACACCAGCCGGAGCGTGGCGCTAGCTGCTGGTCCCGGCTCCTTCCAAGGCCGGCCGATCCGGGCAAGATAAACCACGTAGGTCTGTTCCTGCTTGACCAGCGCCCGGGCGGTGTGGCCGGCTGGGACGCCATCGAGAACGACGCTGTTGTCGGGGCGCATGTGAGCGAAGTCGAGGCCGCGCATGAATTCGGCCAGCCCCCGTATCTGCTGGCGGAAAACGGGATTGCCACCGCCCGGCTGGCTGGCGGGGTAGATGAAGGTCCCATCCTCGTGCCCGGCCACAAACGAGTAGTCGAGGTGATTGAACAACGCGCCGCCGGCCAGCAGGAAGTTCCAGGCCTCGATGCGGTAGGGGGCGTCGTTGGTGGTGTTGAAGCCGGTTTCGTTGTCGCCGATCACGCGGTTGAGGCCGTAATTCATGGCCACGGTGTTCGGCGGCGAGGCGTAATGGAAGTTGAAGATCGAAACGGTCGGGAAGGGATCCGTCACCGTCGCCTTGTCGTTGGCGATGTTCTGCGAAATCAGGTGCCGGCAGCCGAGCCCCTCTTCGGTGGCAGTGATGACGTCGGCGATGTGCCGCTGCCAGGGAAGGGTGACGCCGCCGAAGTACGGTTCGTTGCAGATTTCGTAGTAGAGATTGTCCGCGGCGCGCAACTCGGTGGCGAGTTTGCGGACCAAGTTCTCCTGCACGGTTAGCAGGCCGCCGGCGCGGTCGAGCGTGTAGGCGTTCGTGCGCGCGATGGCCCCGACGCCGTTGATGTTGTTGGCCGCGTTCATCGGGCTGAGCCGCCACTGGGTTTCGTCATAGAACGGGCAGAACAGATTCAACTCGACGACCACGCGGCGTTGGCCGGCCAGGGAAACGAAGTCCTTCAGCCGGCGGAAATAGGCGTCGTCCCACCGGGCGAGATCGAATTTGTTGCCGCCGCCCGCGTAGCCGGGTTCCTGGCTGCGCGCCCAGGGGCAGATGAACCGGCCGGACACGGGCGCGAGGGTGTTGCTGGCGATGCCGAACGCGCCGGCCGGCTCGACGTAGGCGCCGCTGAAGGTGCGAGTGACGTTGAGTCCGTCGCGCGCCAGGGTGCTGAGGTACCAGACGTAATTGAAGTCGAGGTTCAAGACGGCGCCGTAGTGTTCACCCGAGCCGATCAAGACCGTCGGTCGGCCGTGGAACTCGAAGTAGTGCGGGTTCGCGGCGCACAGGCGGAGCGGCGCGTCAGCCGCCGGCACGCTGAGCACCGTCGTGAGAACGAAGCTCGCGACCAGGCCGGGCCGGAAGGGGAGCGGGTGTATCATGGCGCCGAGTCTGCCAGACGCGCCCGCACCGTGAAACCCGAAACTGGTGTGGTGTCGCCGAATTGCCGGTACCTTTCGCCGGCTGTGGAAAGCGGTAGCGGACTACCGTACTCCAAGACGCTTCGCGTTTTCTGGCACATCGGAGGGCGCGCCAGCGTCGTGGAAATCGTCTTGGCAGCCTGCCCGTGGCCAAGCCCGCGAAGGCCTCAGTGGTCGGTGATCTCGAGCTGGTAGGTTTGGGAGAGGCGGCTGTCCGGCCGCGGGATCGGGACACTGTCGTAGAGGTAATCGAACTTGAAGTGGTAGGTCACGAAGCGCTGTCCCGCCGGCGCGGGCACGAGGCCTTCCCAGCGGTTTTGCGTGAGCGGCGTGGGCTGGAGCGGATAGAATTCGGTGCCCACGACCACTTGCGGTTTGAAGCTGTCCGGACGGATGGAGCGTTGGGTGCTGTCCCAGCGAACCTCGACGGAATAGAGGCCATCGGCGTTCCGGTGGGCGATCCGGGGGGTCAGGTTGGTGATCTTGTTCGTGGTGCAGCCGGCCAGCAGCAGTGGCAGCAGCACGAGGGAGAACCAGCGGTTCGACATGGCGAAAGCGTTACGTTCTGGTGGCCGATAAGTAAAGCTGGTTTTGCGGGGCAGGCCGAAGGATCTGTCGGCGAAGGCCCGGGTGGGCCGTTGGATCAACCCGGCTTGGCAGGCGTGGGCGGCCGAGGCCGGCCCGCCTCCCGCACGACGAGTCCGACCAGGCCCAAACCAAGGGCCATCGCCAGCAGGCTCACGCCCAAGGGCAGGGGTGAAGTGCGGTAGCGAAAAACCACCGTGTGTTCGCCGGCGGTGAGCGCGACGCCACGCATGAGGTAATTGCAGCGCAGCATTTCGGCCGGGTGGCCGTCCACCGTGACGGACCAGCCCGGATCGAACTTGTCGTTCAGCAGCAGCACGGCAGGGGTCGGCGCGGCGGCCTTGAGCTGGATGGTCTTGGGCGCGTAGCTCACGAAAGCGACCGTGCCGGTGGCGCTTTCCGCGGCCGGGGCCGGACTTAGTTGGGGCGGGCTGGAAACCAAAACGGTTTTGGCGGGATCGAACTCCGGGTTCGCCAAAGTGGCGAGGGTGACGTCGTCGTTCGTGCTGACCTGCCAGCGAGGGAACAGTTTGGCGCGCGGCAAGGCGCCGGTGAACTCGATCAGGGCCAGCGGGCCGTTCGTGGCGGCCTTATCCCATCCTTGGGTGTAGCTGCTGTGAACGCGGAAGCGCCTTTGCACCGGGTCGAACTGGGTGTTGAGCGTGTCGCAGAAGCCGCCGCCGAACCCGAGGAGAAACCGGGTGTTGGTCAGTTGCCACAGGCGGAAGAACGGAGTCAGGTTTTCCCCGTAATAACCCAGCCGGGTCCGGTAGGCGACGTTGTCCAGCGCCGGGCGCGGTTCCTGGGTCACATCGAGAGACTGGATGTCGTAATATCGGAACGAGCGCTGCAGCCAGTAGCCCGCCTGGCCGCAGAGTTGCTGGGTGGGTATGTAGAAAGCCTGCACTGCCGCCTGCAGGTTGGTCGCGCCGTAAGCCCGCTCGAGGAGGAACTGAATTTGGGAGGCCAGTTGTCCGTGGGGCAACGGCAGGGTAGTCACGCGGTGTTCGTAGGCATGGTCGCGCAGGGTTTCCGTCAGCGCGTTGGGAGTGTATTCATCGTTAAAGCTCTCGTAGATGACCCACGGAGCATTGGCCCGCACCAGGTCGGCGGTCAGCAAACAACCCAGGCAGATGCCGCCCCAGCGCGCGCGGTGGCCAGTGAAGGTGCCACTCAGGATCAAGGTAAGCAGCAGGAAGCTTACGCTCAGAAACAGGATGAACCACCCTACCTCGGTCAGGCTGAAGCCGGCGACGGCGGCGGCCGGCGACTGCGGGACCGCCTTGGCCAGGTAGGCTTCGAGATCGCTGCGCGAGGAGGCATAGAGTGCCCAGGCCACCACGCTGGCCGCGAGGACGATCGCGCTCCCGAGGCTCCATTTGCGGTCGAACACCGGGGCTGTGGCCCACCACGTCTTCAGCCGGGCCTTCAAGGAAACCGCCGGACGATAAGGATCGCCGAGGTACGCCCGCGCCAGACCGTCAAGCCCGTAACCGAACAGCATCACCAGGGCGAGGCTGAACGGGTGGATGAACTTGACCGGGTTGCGGATGGTCGAGAAATAGGGCAGGGCGTAAACCAGTTGGTAGAACGGCCCGTGCCGGCCCCAGGCCAGGAACAGGGAGAGGAGCAGGGCGCCCGACCAGAACCAGATGAAGCGACGCGCGACGGGGCCGAAGCGGCTGCGGGCGCCGAGCAGCGATTGCAGCATCGCCCAAAACGCCACAACGACCACGAGGACACCGCCATAGACGCCGGAGCCGGAATGGCGCGTGCCGGGATAGCCGGGCGTTTCCCCCACGCGGCCCCAGTATTGGGTTTCGGGCCGGGTCAGCCAACTGTCGGGCATCCGGTAGCCGAACAGGCCGGGGATGACGATGCGGAGGGTTTCGAGTTTGGGCAGGCTCCATTGCGTCGCTTCGTTCCAGCGTCGCTCCTTGGTGGCCTGGTCCTGCCCCATGCCGGCCACGCCTTTGACCTGGGTGCCGATCAACATGGTCAACGCCTGGAACGCCACGAACCCGGCGACCACCGCCACCAGCGTCACGCGGCCGATGGCGGTCACGAGCCGTCGGGCGGGCGGACCGCCGGGCTGCCACGCGAGGAAGGCGACGAACGCAGCCACATACAGGCTCATGATCGCCCCACAATCGAAGCCTTCGAGCGCCATGCCGGTGGCGCAACCCGCGAGCGCCGCCTTCACCCACGTCCTTCGCGTTGCGGGCGTCACCAGCGCCGCCACGGCCAGGAAAGTCCAGGCGAGGCAGAGGGCGTGTGGGCCGAGGCCCCAGCAGGCGTACGAGAGCGGATCGGTGTTGAGCGCCATCGCCAGCGCCCCCAGCACGCAGGCCACGGGGCGAAAACCGAGCTGGCGGAAGCAAACCCACACCGCCAGTCCCAGGCTCAGCAGGCAGAGCGGCGCGTAGAATTTGGCGAAGCCCAGCGGGCCGAGCACCCACAGCAGGAGGTAGGTCAGGCAGGGAAAGGCGCTGCCCACCGGTCCGCCGGTCCAGTTGAGGTCGAGCCACATGCCGGTGAAGGCCTGGGGGAGCCGGGCGAAGGCGGCGGCGTTGGCGCCGAGCGGGCCGTCGCTGGAGAAGACCAGATTGCCCGATTCGAAACTGCGGGCAAACAAGGCCGCCAGCACTGCCAGGAGCACGAGCAAGGTCAGCAGGAAACTGCGACCACGACCATCGCCGGTGGCGGGGAGAGCAGCGGGAGCGGAATTGGTTTTCATCGGCTGGGCGGAACGGGAGCAGGGGTGGTGGACGTGGCAGGCGCCAGTTTTTCCAGTTCGAAGGAAATGCCGTCGTAGAGGTTGAACAGAAAGTAGCGCAACACGGAGCGGAACGGGATCAGGCACCGCAGCCGTTTGCGGAGATTGTCGCGATCCGCGTAAAGCCTCGCCTCGATCAGCCGGAACCGGAACGGCACGTAGTAGCTGTAGTTCCAGCCGTCGCAGAAATAGTTCATGGTTTGCTCGGTGAAGAAATGCTTGTGCGTGGGATCCTGATAGGCCCAGTCGCTCTTGGCATAGGGGACCAGCAGCCGCAGCCGGCCGCCGGGCCGCAACAGGCGGTGCAACTCGCCCATCACCCCCACCACGTCATCCAGATGCTCCAGCACATTGTCCATCCAGATTTCGTCCGCGCAGCCGGACTCGAACGGATAGGGAAACCGGTTGAGGTCAAAGTAGCGGTCCGCCTTGACCTGCGGCAACACGTCGCAGTTGACGTAGCCGGGCAGGTATTTCTGGCCGCAGCCGAGATTCAGTTTGAGGGTCATCTCGCTTATTCCGATAGCGTTACCGGCCGGCTTACGTGAATCCGGTCGTGCCGAACGCCAACTCCTTTACCCTTTCTGGAGGACAGTTTCAAAGAAATCCTCGTAGCGCCGGGCGAGATCGTCCCAGTCGAAGTGCCGCGAATACGCCTTCGCCGCCCGGCCCAACGCCGCCCGGCGCGGGTCATCGCGCAACAGGTGGAACATCGCGCGGCTCAGGCCGGCCACGTCAAACGGCTTCACCTTCACGCCGCAATCGTCCGGGGTCTCGTGCAGTTCCGGAATGTCGTAGAGCACCACCGGCAGGCCGTAGGCGAAGGCTTCGAGCATCACCAGCGGTGACGCCTCGAAGCGCGAGGGCATCGCCAGAAAAAACGCCTGCCGCAGCAGGTCGTGTTTGCGTGCGCCGCTTACCGGTCCGGCCAGCTCCACCCGGTCGCCCAGTTCCAGGAGCGCGATCCGCCGCCGCACCCAGGCCTCGGCGCCGGGCGCCCCGGCCCCGGCGATCACCAACCGCGCGTCAACATTGCCGACGAGGCCGGCAAAGGCGTCCAGCAGCAGGTCGAGGCCCTTTTGCTCCACGTCCAGGCGCCCAAGGAACAGGATGTGCCGCTCCTCGCGTTCGACGGTCTGCCGGATCAGTTCGCCCGGCACGCCGTTCGGGATCACCGCCACCGTGGCGCGGGGGTTGGCGTGGAGAATCTCGCCTTTCAGAAACTCGGACAGCGCGATGGCATGGCGATAGGTTCGCAAGCCGAGCCGTTCGATGGCGCCGAAGGGCAGCTTATATTTCCGTGCCATTCCCTTGCCGCCCAGCACCTGCGTTAGGGCGATCACCGGCTTCGACGTGAACTTTTGCAGGCAGGCGGTTGAGAACGGCGGCGTCAGGCTCTCCACCCACAAATCGAAATCGCCCCGCCGCGCGCGGCCCGGCAACCGGAACTGGAACCAGAGCTGGCCCGCCTTGCCGCCCGCGCCCGCCCGGCCGAGGTGTTCGTAGGCGACGCCGTCCACCACGCCGTCGCGGCATCCCACAAATGCGCCGGTGACCACGCGCACCTCATGCTGCGCCGCCAGCCGCCGGGCGATTTCGTGGATCGCCCGCGCCCCGCCGCCGCCGTAGAACGGGTTGGCCGGGCTGTCGTAGCTGGAAAAAACGATGCGTCGCTTCACTGGGCTGTTCTGCGTGTCGCCGCCCCATGAAACCACTTTCGCACCGGCCCGGGAATGCGTTTCTTGGATTTCACGTCTTGGTGGTGGGACGGCGGCGCAGTCCCCGCAGCGCCCGCTTTACGACCCAACCGGAGCGATTGAGTGCCGCCTGCGCCACGTCCGCCTCCGCGCCGGTGAGTTCGCAAACTATCCGCACCGCCCGATCCCGCAGCTTCGTATTGGACGGGTTCAGGTCCACCATGAGGTTGCTGATCACTTTGCCGAGCCGCACCATGGTCAGCGTCGTCACGAGGTTCAGCACCAGCTTGGTGGCCGTGCCCGCCTTCAGTCGCGTCGAGCCGGTGAGAACCTCCGCACCGACATCCGGGGCAATGACCACCGTGGGCCGCGTCCCGGGCGCGAAGCGGAGGTGCGGGTTGCAGCCCAACAGCACCGTCTTCGCCCCGCGCCGCTGCGCCGCGAGCAGCGCACCCCACACGAACGGCGTGCGACCGCTTGCGGCGATGCCCACCACGACGTCCCGCCGGCCGACACCGCGGAACTCCACGGCGCGCGCGCCGGCCGGGAGATCGTCCTCCGCGCCCTCGACCGATTGCCAGAGCGCCGTCTGGCCGCCCGCGATGATCCCCTGGACCTGCTCTGGCCGGGTGCGGAATGTTGGCGGACATTCGCTGGCGTCCAGCACTCCCAGTCGCCCGCTCGTGCCGGCACCCACGTAGAACAGCCGGCCGCCGTGTCGCAGGGCAGCGACCACGAGCCGCACGGCGCGGGTGATGTTCTGGCGCTCCGCGAGCAATGCCGTCGGAATCTGCGCATCCTCGCCCAGCATCAACTCGACCGCCGACTCGATCGAGCGCCGGTCCAGGTCGAGCGAGCGTGGGTTGCGCTGCTCGGTGGGTGAGAGCGCTGTGGATTCGGGAATCTGGAAGTCCGGAGCTTCGGTTTCGGGCGATGGCGCGGCCGGGATCGCCATGCTATGGGCCGGCTCAAGACCGACGGCGGTCTGGGCCAGCCGGATCGCCCCCCACGCGCCTTCGTGCTCCAGCATCCGCGCGGTCGCGCCCGGCCAGCGCCGGCGCAGTTCGTTCGCGAGCCGGTGGCCGAACCACGGCTGTTTCCGAAGCACGCCACCCGTGAAAACGAATTCCACCGGTTCACCGGGCCGGGCTAAGCGTCGGGCGCAGGCCGTGGCATCGTCCGCCAGCACGGCGGCCGTTTCTGCGACGAGTGATTTCGCGAGCCGGTCGCCGTCGCGGGCGGCGGCAAAAACCTCGGTGGCCAGGGCGGCGACGTCGGCCTTCGCCGCGGCGTTGAGCCAGGTGACGAGTTCGTTGGGTTCGTTCAACTGGAGCGCGCGTAACAGCCGCGCCCCGAGTTTTGGCCAGTTGCCCGAAGTGTCAGCGGCATGAACCACGGCCCGCAGCGCCCGCAGCGCGACATCGTAGCCGCTGCCGCGGTCGCCCAACAGATGTCCCCAGCCACCGACTTTCACCGTGCGGCCGCGCGCGTTGCGGCCAAAACTGCACGAGCCGGTGCCGCTGATCATGACGACCCGGGTGACCGGTGCGGCGTCAGGGGCGTCGAGTTCCGCCGCAGCCAGTGCGGTGTCGAGATCATTACCCGCCCAGCATGGAACGCCGGGCCAGGCCACCGCCGCCGCGGCGCGGATGCGACGCCGGTCGCTTGCTTCGCGGGCGCCAGCCATGCCGATGCCCACGGCGGTGGGGTGAGGGAAATGTCGCGCCAGTCCGCAGAGCTGCCGGCGCAACTGGGTGTCCGTAAGGAGTCGCAGGTTGGCCGGGCCGGTTTCGACACGCTGCCGCAGCCGGCCCGAGGCGTCGGCGAGGAGCGCGACTGTGCGGGTGCCGCCGCCTTCGATCCCAAGGAAGGCGGGCGAATGGTCGGAGCCGACGGGCATTTTCACGGGCGCAGTATTCCGTGTGCGCCACCGGTTGCAAGACTGATGGCGGGCACAAGGGCAGACGCATTCGTGAACCGGCCCTGGGGCGCGGCTGCGTCGAAGACCAGTCGCCGCAGTTTCGGATAAGTGGCCCACTGGGATGCTCCTGATGCCGCGAAGCTTCAATTGGACTCATGGTGGGTCGCGGACCGCTGAGCCGCGACGGTATCGTTGAGCCAACGGCCGAGTATCTGGTTCTGGCTGCAGGTCGTGGGGTGCGGACTGCCCGCCCAGCGGTCGGGCAGCCACCAAACGAGCACGACGGTGGGTCGCGGGTCTGCCCCCCGGCCGCGGCCCCGGCTTGAAATGCCGGGCGGCGGGGCTGAGGATGTCCGCATGTTCGATGACACAATTGCCGCCATTGCAACACCGCTCGGCGAGGGCGGACTGGCGGTGGTGCGCATTTCCGGCCCGGCGGCTTGTGCGGTCGGCGACCGGTGTTTCCGCCCGGCGGGCAAAGCCACGGTGGCGTTGTCACTCGTGGCAACGCACACGGTGCATTTCGGCCGGATCGTCCATGCCGGCCAGGTGGTGGATGAGGTGTTGGTCACGGTGCTGCGGGCACCGCGCACCTTCACGCGCGAAGACACGGTGGAGATTTCGTGTCATGGGGGATCCCTGCCGGCCCGTCGGGTGCTGGAAGCGGTGCTGACCGCCGGCGCGCGGCCCGCCCGGCCCGGCGAGTTTACGGAGCGCGCGTTTTTGAATGGTCGCATTGATCTGACGCAGGCCGAGGCGGTGGCCGATGTGATCCATTCGCGCACCGAACTGGCCCTGGCGGCGGCGCAGGAACAGCTTGCCGGCGGGCTTTCCCGGCGCGTCAACCGGTTGCGCGACGAATTGATGCACACCCTGGCGCACGTGGAGGCGCATCTTGATTTTCCGGAAGAAGACCTTGCGCCCGACACCCGGGACGGGTTGCTGGCGCGGCTCGAGCGCGGCCTGGCCTTCATGGACGAATTGCTGGCCACAGCCAAGGAAGGGCGGATTCTCCGGCAGGGCGTGCGGGCGGCGATCGTGGGGCCGCCCAATGTGGGGAAATCGAGCCTGCTCAACTTGTTGCTCGGACGCGACCGGGCCATCGTTTCACCCATCCCGGGTACGACGCGGGACACGATTGAAGAGACGGCGAACATTCGCGGCCTGCCGATCCTGTTCGTGGACACCGCGGGCCTCCGCGAAGCCGCGGACGAACTCGAGGAGGAAGGCATCCGCCGAAGCCGGGAAGCCGTGGCGCGCGCGGAGTTGGTCCTGCAGGTGCTCGATGTTTCCCAGCCGCTGGCTTCGCGCGAGGAACGGTTCCTGGCCGGGGTGGTGGATGGCCGGCGGATGCTGGTGCTGAACAAGTCGGACCTCCCGCGCCAACTGCAGTTGCCGGCAAGCCTGGCAGCCCAGGCCGTGGCCGTCTCATGCCTCACCGGCGACGGCCTCGAAGTTTTGAAGGACGCGATCAAGGAACGCGTCTGGGCGGGCGAAATTCGCGCGGAGATGCTCGAGGTCATGATCAATGCGCGGCACCAGGACGCGCTTAGCCGGGCGCGGGCCGCCGCCGGGCGCACGCTCGCGGCGCTGCGGGAGGGACGGAGCCTGGACCTCGTCGCCGTGGACTTGCGGATGGCGCTGAACGCGGTGGGCGAAATCGTGGGTAAAACGGCGACGGAGGACTTGCTGGACACCATTTTCTCGCATTTCTGCATTGGAAAATAGGAAACGCCTCGCGTTTCCGGGTGCCGGCAACCGGGGCAGTTGCGCCGTGGGCGACCAAGTGCGATTTTGTTCGTTTTTTTGCTTGTCACTGCTGTTCCGGCTGTTATCAGTTGCAAAAATAATCAGTCGTTCGCGTCACAAACACGTAAAAAACCGAACAGACCGAAATATGAAAAAACCGCAAAAGTCTCCCCGCCGTATTGCCATGCCGCTCGCCGTTGCCGTCGCCTCCGGCGCGGCTGCTGGCCTCACCCCCGCCGTCCAGGCCCAGGACAGCACCGCCCCGGCGGCCCCGGAAAAGATGGAGAAGGTCGTCGTGACCGGTTCCAGCATCCCGACTGCCGTGGACGCCATCCCCGCCGCGCCGGTTGAAATTGTCGGAGCCGCGGCGATCGAAAAGAGCGGTGGCACCGATGTGCTGGATGTGTTGAAGAAGGTCAGCGCCTCCTTCTCCGGCAACGGCAACCTCGGCAAGACGCTTAACAACGGCGGCTACGGCGAGGCCAACGTGGCGGTGCGCAACCTGTCCACCCTGGTGTTGTTGGACGGCCGGCGCCTGGCCAACTCCGCCTTCAGCAAGGGCTCGGCGGTGGACCTCAACAGCATCCCGCTCTCGATGATTGATCGCATCGAAGTCCTGAAGGACGGCGCCTCCTCGATCTACGGCGCCGACGCCATCGGTGGCGTGGTGAACATCATCACCAAGAAGGACTACAATGGCGCGGAAATCTCCGGCCGTTACGGTTTTGCCACCGGGGATGGCAGCTATAATGAGTATCAAGCCTCCATCGTGGGCGGCGCCTCGAACGAGAAGACCTCGATTACGCTCGGCGCCTCCTACTATCACAACGACCCGCTGCTCACCAAGGACCGGCCCGATCCGGCCGCGTTGAATGCGGAGCAACTGCAGGACCGCGGTGTGGCCGTGGCCCCGTCGTACTATAGCCCATCCTATCCGGGACGCGTGGACAATTACATCCTCGCCGGTTCGCCGTTTGCCGTCGGCGCGCCGGGCTACAACCCTTCGGTGACCTCGCCGCCTGTTCTGAGTGGCGGGCCTTACACCTCCGTGGCGGCTTACAATGCCGCGGCGCTCACGCAACTCGGTTACACGCCGTACCTCGCCATCTCGTCGGCGCCAGCCGGGCAGACGATCAATGGAACCGCCATCCTGAACACGACGGATTTCGGCACCTACTCCATCCAGGAACAGAACCGGCGCAACTTCTTCTCCAACTTCAAACACTCGATCTTCGAGAATGGCAAGCTCGATCTGTTCGCACAGTTCCTGTATGCGAACGTGACGAGCATTGCCGAGCTGGCGCCGTCGCCGGTGCCATATCTTGGACCCTACAACATCGCCGTTCCGGCCAACAATCCGTACAACCCGTTCGGCATCGCCCTGGGTGCTTACGGTGGCGCCGGCAGCCCGCGTGTGCGCTCGCGGTTTGTGGACATCGGCAATCGCATTTTCGACTCGGAAAGCGAGTACTACAAGTTTGTGGGCGGCCTGAAGGGCGAGATCAGCGAGCGCTACAGTTGGGAGGGCGCCTACAACTTCAACCGCAGCGATGCCACCCAATATACGCGCAACGCCGTCAACGGCGCGGCGCTCAATTCGGCGCTGCAGCCGCTGCTGGATGCCAACGGCAAGCAGGTTTACAACGCCCAAGGCCAGCCGCTGAGCCAGCTCACGGATGCCTTCAACGGGGGCATCAATCTGCCGGTGTACAACATCTTTGGCCTGCCGGGTTCCAACTCGCCTGACACCCTCAACGCCCTGCGCACCACCCTCTATGAGAGCGGTGTTTCTGATCTATGGAGCGTGGATGGTCACATCAACGGCCAGCCGTTCGATCTGCCGGCGGGTCCGTTCCAGTTCGCCGCCGGGTTCCAGTACATCGACGAATCGTTGTCCCTGAGTTATGACGGTCTGACCCAGAACAACCTGGTGCCCGGACTGAACGCGGTGGGGAATTTCCCGGGCGGCAAACGGCAGCGCTGGGCCGGTTATGCGGAAGTGCGCATCCCGGTGTTCTCGCCGGAGAAGAACATCCCGGGCTTCCACGCGTTTGAAATTGATGCGTCGGGCCGCTATGAGTCGCTGAACCCCGGCGGTGACAGCGCCGTGCCGAAAGTCGGCTTCAACTGGAAGCCGGTGGACGATCAAGTGACGCTGCGCGGCACCTATTCGGAGGGCTACATCGCTCCGTCCGTTTACAGCCTCTATGGCCCGACCCAGACGAGCAATCCTAACGCCACCATCGGGGGCCAAAACGGCCAGATTCAGGTTTCCTATCCTTCCAACCCGAACCTGCCGCCGTCCCAATCCTATCAGTTTACCGGGGGCATTGTGTTCCAGCCCAAGTGCGTCCCCGGCCTGACGCTCTCGGCCGAGTATTATCATATCGCCGAGGACGGGACGCCTTACAACCCCGGCCCGAACGACATGATCAACGACCTGAACCAGTTCGGGTCGGCCTCGCAGTGGGCGGCTGGCTACCGGACCGCGAGTGGCGGGCAGTTGACGACCACCGCCCCCAACCAGATCACGCTGGCCAACTTCGGAACCCTCGTGGTGCCGACCCTGCCGGGCGGTGGCCAGAAGACCGATGGTTTTGACTTCACGGTGAGCTATCGGAAGCCCACGGAAACCGCCGGCACCTTCACGGTCTGGGGCAACGCGAATCTGCTGAACAGTTACCAATTCCGGGCCGGCCCGGGCGCACCTTGGTGGCGGTATGACGGCTATTACACCGACACGCAGCTCGTCACCGGCGCGAACGGCAATCTGCCCGACTTCCAGGTCAACACCGGCCTGAGCTGGGAATACCAGAACTTCACGTTCACCACGGCCGCGCGCTATATCCCGTCCGTGACGGACTTGGGCGATTCGCACCCTGGCGCCGGTGGCTACATCCCGAACGACTACACGCTCAACGGGAATCCGTGGAAGATCGACAGTTGGTATTCCGTGGACCTGCAGGTTGCTTATGCCTTCAAGAGTGACGCTGGCAACAAGTGGTACGACGGCACCCGGGTGGCCTTCGGCGTGAACAACGTCACGGACAACCTGGCGCCGCTCATCCCGTCGTCCTCCGAGGACAATACCGACAAGGCCACTTACGACATCATTGGCCGATTCATTTACTTCCAAGTTTCGAAGAAGTTCTAACGACTGAGTTTTGAAACGCGACCGGCCGGTTCCGCAAGGACCGGCCGGTTTTGTTTTTTCGAGGTATCGGCAGGGCAGCGGTGCTCCGCAGCCCAATCTTCCCGTCAGAAAGAATGGGGCCGCGACACAGCGCGTCCGTACCGGATGATCGGTAGGGCGGGCGCTGCCGCGCCGCCCCAACTTTCCGTTTGCGCTGACGCCGTCGTTGGATGCCGGCCGTCGCCCGCAAATTGGCATGGCGATCGAGAAGATGGGGACACGGCGCAGTCCCGTTCTACCGGGCTTGCGCTCTTTGCGGGTTTTTGCGGCGAAGCGGAGCGGTGGGCGTAGCGGCGCCTCGGGAGAGCGCCGCCATCTCAAGGCAACCGGGCAAAGTGCGACGGTCCGCCGACGCGCCGCTACGTTGCTTTGCGGGCCGTGGGAACAAACGGATTTGGCCTGTGGCGGTGGCGGTGTTATTGGTGGCCCGTGCCGCGTGCCATTGCATCTGCGCCGGGCGCCGCGGGCGTGATCGCCATCCGTGGCGCCCGGGAACATAACCTGAAAAACCTCTCGGCGGACATCCCGCGGGGGAAGTTCATCGTCGTCACTGGCGTCAGCGGTTCGGGCAAGAGCACCCTGGCGTTCGATCTCCTGTTTGCCGAGGGGCAGCGCCGCTTCCTGGATTCCATGAGCGCCTACGCCCGGCAGTTCGTGGCCCAACCGGCCCGGCCGGATGTGGACCTCATTGCCGGCATTCCCCCCACGGTCAGCATCGAGCAACGGAGTTCGCGCGGCGGTGGGAAGAGCACCGTGGCGACCGTCACGGAGGTTCATCATTTCCTCCGGCTGCTCTTCGCGCGCTTGGGCACTCCGTTCTGCCCGGATTGCGGGCTGGCGGTCGAGGCGCAAACCCGCGACCGCGTGGGACAGCGGCTGCGCGTCGAACTGCGGCGTCGCGGGGATTTGCTCCTGCTGGCGCCGGTGGTGCGCGGTCGCAAGGGCTTTCATACCGAGGTCGCTGCCTGGGCGGCGGCGCATGGCTACGCCGAGGTGCGCGCCGACGGGCGGATGCATCGCGCCGACCGGCCGCTGCGGCTGGACCGTTTCCGCGAGCACAGTGTCGAGATCGTCACAGGCGTGCTCGAACACCGCCCGTGCCGCAGCGCGGGGCGAGCCGTCCCGGTTGGACCGCAGGCGCTCATTGACACCACGCTCCGGCTGGGCCACGGCACGCTGCTGGCCCTGGACAATCACGGCCGGGTCACCACCCATTCCACCGAGCGCACCTGCCCGGGCTGCGGCCGTTCCTTTCCGCCACTCGACCCCAAGCTTTTCAGTTACAATTCGCCGGCGGGGTGGTGTCCGCGCTGCCGCGGTTTTGGCGAGCTTTTTTATCTGCCGGCCGACGTGGACCGTGGCGCGCGCGCCGAGGACATCGAGGAATCCTGGTTTGACTGGAGCGAAGGCCAGCGCGAGCCGTGTCCGGACTGCGGTGGCGCGCGGTTGAACCCGCTCGCCCGCTCGGTGCGCCTCCGGGTGCGCCGTCCCGGTTCCCGCTCCCGGCGTGCGGAGACGGCGCCGACGATTGATTTTTTCAGCCGCAGCAGCGTGGCCGGGGCGAAGGCATTTTTCGGGAAGCTGAAGCTCGCCGGCCGCGAGGCGGAAATCGCCCGCGACATTTTGCCGGAAATCCGCGAGCGGCTGCGGTTTCTGGATGAAGTCGGTCTGGGGTACCTCGAGCTGGGCCGGGGCGTGCCAACGCTTTCGGGCGGGGAGAGCCAGCGCATCCGCCTGGCGGCGCAGCTCGGGTCCAACCTCAGTGGCGTGCTCTACATCCTGGACGAGCCCACCATCGGCCTGCACGCCCGCGACAACGATCAGTTGCTGGCAACCCTCGCGCGACTGCAGGCGCGGGGCAACTCCCTGCTGGTGGTGGAACACGACGAAGCCACGATGCGCCGGGCCGATTTCATCCTCGACCTGGGCCCCGGCGCGGGCGTCAACGGCGGACAGGTGGTCGCGGCCGGATCGCTGGCGGAATTGCTGCGGCACAAGGAATCCATCACGGGCCAGTGCTTGCGGGAGCAGCGGTCGTTTCCGGCGCGTGGCGAGCGCCGGCCGGTGCCGGCTGGCGGCGGGCGTGCCCAGCGTCCTGCGGCGGCGGCCAGCACTGCGTCGGGCTGCTCCTGGCTGACGATCGAGGGCGCGGCGAAGCACAACTTGAAGAACCTCACCGTGCGGTTCCCGCTGGGGCGCTTCGTCGTCGTCACCGGGGTGAGCGGGTCGGGCAAGAGCACCCTGGTCCGCGAGTGCCTGCTGCCGGCATTGCGGGCGGTCCTCAAGTCCCGGCGGTCGCTGACGGGTCCCGGCCCACGCGTCACCGGGTTCGACCGGATTCAAGCGGTTTATGAAGTGGATCAATCGCCGATCGGACGCACGCCGCGTTCGACGCCGGCCACCTACGTGGGTTTTTTCGACCACATCCGCGGGTTGTTCGCGCAGGTGCCGGAGGCGCGGCTGCGGGGCTATGGCCCCGGGCGCTTTTCGTTCAACAGCCCGCAGGGCCGCTGTCCGGAGTGCGAAGGGGCCGGGGTGGTGAAGCTGGAGATGAGTTTTCTGCCCCCGGCGTTTGTCCGGTGCGAAACCTGCGGCGGCCGCCGCTTCAACCGCGAAACGCAGGACATCGCCTTCAACGGCCGGAACATCACCGAGGTGCTCGATCTGAGCGTCGCCGAGGCCCGGGATTTTTTCGCCGCCATCCCGTCCATCCGCCGTCCGTTGGACGCGCTGCACGACACCGGCCTGGACTACCTGAAGCTGGGGCAGACGAGTCCCACGCTCAGTGGCGGTGAAGCACAACGAGTGAAGCTGGTGACGCATCTGCTGACCGGCCTCAAGCCGTCGCTGGAGGTGCCCGATGCGCGCACGAAGCGCAACCTTTTCGTTTTGGAAGAACCGACGATTGGCCTGCACATCGCCGATGTGCGCCGCCTGGTGGAGGTGCTGCAGCGGTTGGTGGACGCCGGCCACACTGTCCTCGTGATTGAACACAATCTCGACCTCATCGCCGAAGCCGACTGGGTGATTGACCTCGGTCCGGAAGGCGGCGGTGGCGGCGGGCGGGTGGTGGCGGAAGGCACGCCGGAGGCGATCGCGCGACGGGCCCGCTCCCACACCGGCCGGTATTTGCGCAGCCGGTTGGGGGACGGTGGGGCGGAGCGTGAGGCTCAGACGCGTTGAGGGACGTACGGCTTGGTTCTCCAGCCCGGTGATTGTTTTCGCCATTGCCCGGTCCGGTGGCGGTCAGTACGCTCCGCTCATGAACCAAGTTGGTTTGACACCCTCCTTTACCCGCGCCGATGGTCGTGCGCCGGACCAGTTGCGGTTGGTGCGGTTTCAGCATCAGATCGCGCCCCACGCCGCCGGTTCGACCCTCATCGAGTGGGGCAATACCCGCGTCATTTGTGGCGTGACCATTGACGAGGCCGTGCCGCGCTGGATGAAGGAGCAGGGCGTTCCCGGTGGCTGGCTCACCGCGGAGTATTCGATGCTTCCCTACTCGACCCTGCAGCGCAAACCCCGCGACATCGCCAAGGGCAAACTCGAGGGGCGGACCCAGGAAATCCAGCGGTTGATCGGCCGGGCGATGCGCGCGGCGGTGGACCTGCGCAAGCTGGGCCCGCGCACGGTGTGGATTGACTGCGATGTGCTCCAGGCCGACGGCGGGACCCGGACGGCATCCATCACGGCCAGTTACGTGGCGTTGGCGCTGGCGATCCGCAAACTGCGCGCGGCGGGCACGCTGGCGGAGGACCCGATGGTCAACCCCGTGGCGGCCGTCAGCGTCGGCATCGTCGAGGGCCGGCCGCTGCTCGATTTAAACTACGTCGAGGATTCCAGCGCAGAAGTTGACTTGAATCTGGTGATGACCGCGCGGGGCGAATTCATCGAGGTCCAGGGCACGGGTGAGCGGGCGACCTTCACCGACGACCAACTGGCGGCTTTGCTGGCGTTGGGCAAGACCGGGATCCGGCAGCTCATCGCCGCGCAGCAAGCCGCGCTGGCCGCCGCCTGAACCCACGCCGCGCGCCCGCTCCATGAGTACCCCGACGCGACTCGTGCTGATTCGTCATGGCGAGGTTGAGGCTCGTTATCAGCGGGTTTTTGGCGGACGCACCGACATGGAACTCTCCCCGCTGGGGCAGGAGCAGGCGCGTCAGCTTGCCGCCCATCTCCGGCCGACGCACGTTGACGCGGCTTATGTCAGCCCGCTGCGCCGGGCGCAGCAGACGATGGCCGCGCTGGCGGCGACCAACGGCTATCAGCCCGTGGTCCTGGATGATTTGCGCGAGGTGGATTTTGGCGCCTGGACCGGTCTGAGTTGGGAGGAGGTCCGGACCCGTTTTGGCTGCAGCCCCTTCGAGTGGCTCGAACAGTTGAGCCAGGACGCCATTCCGGAGGCGGAGCCGGTCGAGGCGTTTCGCGATCGCGTGGCGCGGGCGATGGAACGCATCACTACCGCGCACCCCAACCAGACGGTGGCGGTAGTGTGCCACGGCGGGGTCATTCGCATGTTGCTGGCTGAACTTCTGCGCGTGCCGCTTCCGACCATGGCACACTTCGAGGTGGATTACGCCAGCATTTCCGTGGTCGAGTTCTGTCCGCCGCGCACCGAATTGGTGCTGCTCAACCGCACGCCGTGGAGGCGCCAGCCGTGAGTCCGGGCAGCTTGCTTCAAATCTCGGTGTCCGCGCTGGTCGAGGCGGAGCAGGCGGTGGCCGATTTGCTGGAACGCCTGTTTGGACAGACGCCGGTCATTTATACGGACGAGGAGACGCTGGTCAGTCAGATCAGCGTGTATTGCCGCCGGGCGGCCGCGTGGTCGCCGGCGCGGCGGGAGCGGTTGCAGCGTGAACTTGGGCGGTTGCGCCGGGCGGGCCAGGTGGCCGGGCGGTTGCGCCTCCGGGTGCGGACGATCAAGCAGGAGGACTGGGCCGAGGCGTGGAAGCGGCACTTCAAGCCGCTGGAAATCGGTCCGGCGCTGCTGGTGAGGCCGAGCTGGAGCCGCCGCCAGCCGCGGCCCGGGCAAGTGGTCGTTGTGCTCGATCCCGGTTTGAGCTTCGGCACCGGGCAGCACCCCACCACGGCGTTTTGCCTCGAACAGGTGGTGGCGTGCCGGCCGGTCAACAGCGCGCGATCGTTCCTGGACGTCGGCACCGGCTCGGGCATCCTGGCCATCGCCGCCGCCAAACTGGGGTACGCTCCCGTGGCGGGGCTGGATTTCGATCCGGTGGCGGTGCGGGCCGCCCGGGCCAACGGCCGGCAAAACGGCGTGACCCGGCGAATCCGCTGGTCGCGACAGGACCTGACCCGGATGCCGTTGGCCGCAGCCGAGAAATACGATGTGGTGTGCGCGAACCTGCTGGCCAATCTGCTCATCGCCGAACGCCGGCGCATCCTCCGGCGCCTGCGTCCGGGCGGGCGGCTGGTGCTGGCGGGCATCCTGGCCGGTGAGTTCGATCAGGTGCGCCAGGCCTACGGGGCCAGTGGCTTGAGGTTGGTGGCCAGCCGGGTTGAACGGGAATGGCAATCCGGCGCGTTCGAGCGGACGCGCGGTCGCTGACCCGCCCTCCGGTCCGCGTCCTGCAACTTATTTCAGTCAGCAGACAAGTTTGTGCTGGACAGGTCACTTTTTTGTGACATTGGTTTGAACACTGAGAGCCTCGGGCTTTCAAACATGACAGCCTCGAGCTGAAATGACACTGACGTTCAATCTCGAACGGGCGCACATGCGGAAAGTGCGGAGGGTGTCGTTCTTCCCCGCTCGGGCTCACTGCACCAAGGAAAGCCATGACCAAGTCGATCGAAACTATCGCTGACGTCATTCGCAACACCAAACACCCCTTCCGGCAAGTCGCTGACCGGCCGGGCAAACCCAGGAAGAACCGCTACGAACGCCGGAAAATCAGGGAATGCATCCGGCTGAACGACTGGACGGAACAGACCGCCAGTTAAAACCCAGGAATTCACCAAGTCATTCGTCGGGCCGCGCCGTCGCGCGGCCTTTTTCGTGTCCAAGTCGCCCCGCAGCCAACGCCAGTTACGTCGTGGGGCGGGTCAGGCGTTCTGGAAATAGGCGCGCTGTTTGGCGGAGATGGGCATCTCGAGCCGCGCCATCACCTGGAGCACATCCTCCCAGACCTTCCGCTTCTCGGCGAGCGCCTGGTTGCGCAGCAAGTACGCGGGATGATACGTGGGCATGACGGGCACGCCGTGGAACTCCATCCAGCGGCCGCGCAGCCGCGTGATGCCCTCGGTCTTGCCGAAGAGTCCTTCGATGGCGGTCGCCCCGAGCGCGACGATCACCCGTGGTTGGATGATGTCAATCTGCTCGAGCAAGTGGGGCAGGCAGGTGTGCATTTCGGCCGGCGTGGGCTTGCGGTTGCCCGCCGTCTGGCCCGGCGTGTCCGGTCGGCATTTGAGGATGTTCGCGATATAGACCCGGTTCCGGTCCAGCCCCATCGTCTGGATGATCCGGGTCAGAAGCTGTCCAGCCCGCCCGACAAAGGGCTCCCCTTGGGTGTCTTCATCCGCGCCCGGCGCTTCGCCAACGAACATCAACGGCGAGTGGATGTTGCCGACGCCGAAGACGACGTTCTTCCGGCTGGCGGCGAGATGCTCGCATTGGCGGCAGGCCAGGGCGCGGGCCCGCAGCGCGGCCATCCGGGCTTCCTTGTCGCCGGCGGGCGGCGTCTGGGCGGCGGCCGGGGGCGTTTTCGTGGCCGCGGGTTTCGCGGCGGGCGCGGGAGGAGGAATCGGGACGGGAATCGGGACGCGCACGGCAGGCGAAGGTCGGGGCGGCGTCGGGCGAGGCGGTGGCGTTGCTGCGAGGGCCGCGAGGGTGCCGGCGCTCACCGGCACAAAACGGATGCCCTGCGCCGCGAGATCTTCGAGGTGCGTGACGGCCGCCTCAAGCAACTGCCGGAACGGTTCAGACATGGCGCGCATCGTAGCGGCTGGGGCGCCGCGTGCACGGAAAAACCGGGACGGCGGTACGCTTGCCTTTCCCGCGGGCGAACCGGATACTGCGGACGTGAACGTTACGGCAACGCAGTTGACCGAGCGGTTGCTCGATTCCTACACGCACACCGGCGACATCAACCATCTGGACGGCAAGAATCTTCCGTCCAAGCGCACCATCGCGGTCATCACCCTCGACCTTTTGCGGCTGCTGTTTCCCGGGTTTTTCGCGGAGAAGGTGGTGCATTCCTCCGAGATCGGGGCGGACACGGCGGCGCTGGTCGAGTCGGTGCTCGTCCGGTTGCAGGGGGAAATCCGCCGCAGCCTTGAATACGCCCCGCCCAAAGGCGCCTCCAAAAAGGAGTTGCCCGGGCTGGCGCGGCAGTTGACCGGGGAGTTCCTCGCCAGCCTGCCGGACGTGCGCGACTTGTTGAGCACCGACGTCGAGGCCGCCTACAACGGCGATCCAGCCGCCCTGAGCCGGGAGGAGGTCATTCTGGCCTACCCGTTCGTCGAAGCCATCGCGGTCCAGCGCCTCGCCCACGAGCTCTACCGGAAATCGGTGGCGCTCCTGCCGCGCATCATGACCGAATGGGCGCACAGCCGCTCCGGGCTCGACCTGCATCCCGGCGCCCGGATCGGCGCGCATTTTTTCGTGGATCATTGCACCGGCACGGTGGTCGGTGAAACCGCGGAAATCGGCAGCCACGTGAAGCTTTACCAGGGCGTGGGCATCGTGGCGCGGTCGTTGTCCGGCGGCCAGGCCTTGCGCGGGCAGAAGCGCCATCCGACCCTGGGCGACCGGGTTACGGTTTATGCCGGCGCCACGATCATGGGCGGGGACACGGTGATCGGCGCCGGGAGCACGATCGGCGCGAACGTGTTCCTCACGTGCAGCGTCCCGCCAAACTCCCTCGTCATCAGCGAGGATGTGAAGATCAAGGTGATGTCGAAGACCCTGCGCCAGGCGCCGGTCCTGGATTTTCAAATTTGACGGTCCACGCCGGTGTGGGGAGCAGGCGTTCTAATGCGAGCAGGACGGTGGGGAGAGCGTCCTCGCGAGCCGGCGGGAAGGTTGAGAGGGTGGTGAGTTGAGAGTTGAGCGGCCGGAGCAGGGTCGCGGCAAACCTCCCCCCCGACCTCACGAACCCTCACAAATTCGACACTCGAAGCTCGCAATCCGCAATTCGCAATTTTTGGTGGGGCTGAACACTTCAAACTTGAAACTTGAAACTCTGAACTCCTTTCCGGCTCGTCCGAACCCCCACCAGATTGGCACACACTGTCCGGCAGGGTTTCCGCTTGTCGCTGGGCGTGGGTTTACGCATTCTCGCCGGGATGGGCGAGCGGATGATTTCGGGCGTGCTGAGCAAGCCGGACCCGGCGTTGGAAATGACGCTGCGGCCCTCGGTGTTTTCCGATTTCACCGGCCAGGCCAAGGTCAAGGAGCGCCTGGAAATCGCCGTCCAGGCAGCCCGCCAGCGCGGCGAGGCGCTCGATCACATCCTGCTCTCCGGCCCGCCCGGCCTCGGCAAAACCACGATTGCCAACATCCTTGCCAAGGCGATGGGCGCCAATGTCAAGGCCACCAGCGGTCCGACCATTGAAAAGGCCGCCGACCTCGCCGGGCTGCTTACGAATCTCGAGGCGGGCGACGTCCTCTTCATTGACGAGATCCATCGCCTGCAGAAAGTGATCGAGGAGTATCTCTATCCGGCGATGGAGGACTTCAAGCTGGACATCATCATTGACCAGGGGCCGAACGCGCGCAGCGTGCGGCTGAACCTGCCGCGCTTCACGCTGATCGGCGCCACCACCCGCAGCGGCCTGCTCACCGCGCCGTTGCTGACGCGGTTCGGGATGCGCGAACGGCTGGACTACTATGCGGCTGACCAGTTGCAGCAGATCGTTGGCCGCTCCGCCCGGCTGCTCCAGGTCGAGATCGAGGACGCGGGCGCCTTCGAACTTGCCCGCCGCAGCCGGGGCACGCCCCGCATCGCCAACAACCTCCTCCGCCGCGTGCGCGATTACGCCCAGGTCCGCCACGACGGCCGAATCACGGCGACGGTTGCCGACCGGGCGCTGGCGATGCTGGAGATTGACGAAAACGGTCTCGACGAGATGGACAAGCGGATTCTCGAGGCGATCATTGTGAAATTCAGCGGCGGGCCGGTGGGCGTGAGTTCGCTGGCCGTGGCCGTCGGCGAGGAACCCGACACTCTTGAAGAAGTGTATGAACCTTACCTGATCATGGAAGGCTACCTCAAGCGCACGCCGCAGGGCCGGGTGGCGACAGAACTTAGCTACCGCAAACTCGGCCTGAACATCGCGAACGGCAGCCAGCCCCGCTTGCTTTGACCCGCTCGCTTACAACTCACTTTCGCGATGCCCAAGCGCACTGACATTCATTCGGTTCTCATCATCGGCGCCGGCCCGATCGTCATCGGCCAGGCTTGCGAGTTCGACTATTCCGGCACCCAGGCCTGCAAGGCGCTCCGGGAGGAGGGCCTGCGCGTCATCCTCGTGAACTCCAACCCGGCCACGATCATGACCGACCCGGAGTTCGCCGACCGCACGTACATCGAGCCGATCACGCCCGAGTGCCTCGATAAAATCATCGCCCGCGAGGTCGAGGAAATGAAACGCCTGGGCGTCCCGGTGAATTTGGGGAGCGCGCCCGCCTCGGGCGCTGCCGAAGGCGCCTCGCCTTTGGCTCAATCCTCAACTCCCCACAAGCTCGTGCTCCTCCCGACTCTCGGTGGTCAGACTGCGCTCAACACCGCCATGGCGTTGCACCGCAACGGCACGCTGGCCAAATACGGCGTCGAAATGATCGGCGCCAACGCCGAGGCCATCGAGAAGGGCGAGGACCGCCTCGTCTTCAAGGAACTTATGCAAAAGATCGGCCTCGATGTGCCGATCAGTGGCGTCGCGCATTCCTTGAACGAATCGCGTGCCGTGGCTGAGAGAATCGGGCGGTTTCCGCTCATCATCCGGCCTTCGTTCACGCTCGGCGGCACCGGCGGCGGCATCGCCTACAACCGCGAGGAATTCGAGGAACTTGCCAAACACGGCCTCGACCTTTCGCCCGTCACCGAGATCCTCATCGAAGAATCCCTCCTCGGCTGGAAGGAATACGAAATGGAAGTGATGCGCGACAGGGCCGACAACTGCGTCATCATCTGTTCCATCGAAAACTTCGATCCGATGGGAATCCACACCGGCGATTCCATCACCGTCGCGCCGATTCAGACGCTCACGGACAAGGAATTCCAGATCATGCGCGATGCCAGCTTCGCCGTGATCCGCGCCGTGGGCGTCGAGACCGGCGGCTCGAACATCCAGTTTGCCGTCAACCCGGACAACGGCCGGATGGTCATCATCGAGATGAATCCGCGCGTTTCCCGCAGCTCCGCGCTCGCGTCCAAGGCCACCGGTTTTCCGATCGCCAAGATCGCCGCCAAGCTCGCCGTCGGCTACCTGCTCGACGAAATCCGCAACGACATCACGCGCGAAACCCCCGCCAGCTTCGAGCCGACGATTGACTACGTGGTGGTGAAAGTGCCGCGGTTCGCCTTCGAGAAGTTTCCCCAGGCCGATCCGACGCTGATGACCCAGATGAAATCGGTGGGCGAGGCGATGTCCATCGGCCGCACGTTCAAGGAAAGTTTGCAAAAATGCCTCCGCTCGCTCGAGATTGGCCGCAGCGGACTGGGCGGCGACGGCAAGGCCTGGCGGGAGGGCACCGAACTTTACGGCGACCGCGACATCCTACCGCGCGACCTGATTTCGCGGAAGCTCACGGTGCCGAATGCCGAACGCATCTTCTTCATCCGTCACGCCCTGCGCGCCGGTTTCACCGTCGAGGACATCTTCAACCTGACGAAGATTGATCGCTGGTTTCTTGTTCAGATCAAGGAAATCGTGGATTTTGAGGAGGAACTGGCGGGCGCGAAGACTTGAATCGTCGCCGCTCCTGGCGCGCGGTTGACGCCGACAAGCCTGCGGGATTACGCTCTTCACGGTTATGAAACAGACATACCATGTGACCCTGCTCCGGCACGAAGAAGGCGTGTCCGTGAGTTGCCCGGAACTTCCGGGCTGCCACTCGCAAGGTGCGACCGTCGAGGAAGCCATGGAGAACATCCGCGACGCCATCGAGGGCTACCTTGATCTCTACGGGCAGCCGGACGTTCGCTGCGAAGTCCGGGAAATGGAAGTCGTTACCGCGTGACATGCCGAAGCTGCCATGGGTCAACCATCTACGGGCGGTGAAGGCCCTGGAGAGGGCTGGGTTCCGTATCGACCGCCAGGGGAAACACATCTTCATGTCCAAGGGGGTGCTCAAAGCAGTGATTCCACGGAACAATCCGGTGGATGCCTACACGATGGCCGCGATCGTGCGGGACGCCGGGATGACGATTGAGGAATTCAAGGCGTTGCTATGAGTGCAATTCACGCCCTGCGCGCCGGATTCACCGTCGAGGACATTTTCAACCTGACGAAGATTGGCCGTTGGTTCCTGGTGCAGATCAAGGAAATCGTGGATTTTGAAGAAAAGCTGGCAACTTCGCGAAACTAGACGAAGGTGGGTTATCCGTTCAATCGTTCATGAAGCGGACCAAAAACTCCTTGCCCGGGCCAATCGCGCTCGCCGAGTCGTTGCTCCTGGAAGGCGATGTCAGTGACGTCCTTCCACGCCTGCCGGCCGAGTCGGTCCAGTGCGTGGTGACCTCGCCGCCTTACTGGGGGTTGCGCGACTACGGGATCCACGGACAGATCGGCCTCGAAGAAACACTGTCTGGCTATCTGCTCAAACTGACCCGCCTTTTTTCGGAAGTCCGCCGGGTATTACGAGGCGATGGAGTTCTCTGGCTTAACATCGGTGATGGTTTCACCAGCGGGAATCGTGGTTGGCGGGCGGCGGACAAGAAGAACCCCAACCGCGCGATGTCCGTCCGCCCGGACAATCCGCCTGGGTTGAAAGACAAGGATCTGTTGGGCGTGCCATGGCGTCTGGCCTTCGCGCTGCAAGCGGACGGTTGGTTCCTGCGCAGTGATGTCATCTGGCACAAACCCAACGCGATGCCGGAGAGCGTCAAGGACCGGCCGACCCGCGCCCACGAATACCTGTTCATGCTGACCAAAAACGAGCGTTACGCCTACTTCGCGGAGGCGGTGATGGAAAACGCCGGGCAGGGACGGCGGAACCGGCGAACGGTCTGGAGCATCAATACCGCGCCGTCTTTGGGAGCGCACGTTGCTTCGTTTCCGCCCGAGCTGGTGGAGCCGTGCATCCTTGCTTCGTCCCGTCCGGGCGACTTTGTGCTCGATCCCTTCTTTGGGGTGGGCACCGTTGGGCTGGTCGCCAAACAACTCGGCCGGCGTTTCGCGGGGATTGAATTGAACCCGGAATACGTGACCGAAGCCGAGCGCGTCTTGTCCTCGCCGGCCAATGGCAATTTGAGGCGCTACTCCACTCGATACCCGGAGCCAAAACATGAGCATCAACCTGCCCTCCTCGAGCCTTCAGGCAAGTATCGCGTCCGAACTCCAAGAGATTCGTAAGTTGTTCCTTCAGCAAGCCCTCGCCGAAGCGGTGCAGAGGCTTGACCTGCGGACCATCAACGCGGAACTCGACCAGCTCGTTCCCCAGAAACACCTTGCCCAACTCGCCAGTCGTGGAATCCGGGGCGAGTTGCTGTTCGCGGTCCCCTGTCTGCTCAGGGCGAATCCGAGGCTTCTTGGATACTACCGGCTGTTGCTCGGTTTCAGCCAGAAAGAGTTCTACAACAAGAGCAAACTTGCTCGGCTCGCCGTGATGGAAACCAAGGGGGAGTTGTCCAGCCGGGTGGCAGGTGAACTCGATGAGCTGTGTGGTGCGCTAGTCACACGCGCTTCAGAAATGGCGGACAGAATCGGTTTCGGTCGCATCACCAAGGAACTCCTCGACGACTTGACATTGCTCACGCTTGGCCCGCAACTCCGCGGCAGCCGGAACACCAGAATCGGCAAGGCCGCCAACGAGGCTGTCTTCAAGATCATTCAAAATATTGTCGGCCATTCGCTATCCAAGTCCACGACTACCAACTTCGTGTTGAACAACGCGGCGGGGCGCCAAGTAACCATCGCCTTTTCGGCTGACCCGGACATCAGCATCAGTGAGGACATCTCTTCGAACACCACCAAGAGTATCGTTGCAATCGAAATCAAAGGCGGTGCCGACAAGTCCAATATCTGGAACCGTCTTGGCGAGGCGGAGAAAAGTCATCAGAGTGCAAAGCAACGTGGCTTCGTGGAATTCTGGACCATCTACAACGTACCTGATCTGGATTTACCGAAAGCCAAAGAGAAGTCCCCGACCACGACGCGTTTCTACAGCTTGCTTCAACTCACCGACAGGAAATCGGATGCCTTTGTTGACTTTCGTGACCGACTGATTTCGCTCGTCGGAATCAGGGCAGCGCCTGCAGCACGGAGGGGAAATTAGAACACCCCGCGGACGGCCCTCTGTCCAGTATGTGCTGGCGGCTGCTAACTCGTTCTTTGCCCGGAGCCCGTTGACTGCCGCTTCCGATTGACCGTCATTGGCGGGCCGTGTGATTCTTCATCGAGAGACATGGACAACCATTTGCTGACCGGCAATCCCTTCGCCGTGCTGACGTTCATCGTGGCGCCAGCGATCCTGACCAACGCCACCAGCGTGCTGGCGATGAGCACGATCAACCGCCTGCTGCGTACGCGCGATCGGATGCACGAGCTGTTGAAGGAGTCGCAAAGCGGGCCACCGCCGCACGGGGTCAAGTTCATCGCCCAGGTGAATCGCGTGGAACGGCAGGCGACCCTGCTGCTCGGGGCGTTGCACTGGATTTATGTCGCGCTGGGGGCGTTTACGGCCGCGAGCCTGGTGACCTTGCTTGGCGCGGTGGCGGGCCAGGCGGGAAACGAATTCCTCATGCGCGTGATCGTCGGCGTCGGATTGCTCCTGGGCTTTGTCGGCGTGGGCGGACTGATCGGCGGGTGCGGGCACTTGTTCAAGGCGACGCAGATTTCGCTGGTGAACATCCGCGAGGAGGCGGGCCTGATCCGCGCCCGGGAGGGACAATCCGAGGATTTGTCCGGCGGCCAGGGCCCCTCGTAGATGGTTGGTTCCGGTCGGAACGACGCCGCGGTGGATCTCCGGCCAGGCGGGGCTTGGCGCACCTTCCGCCAAGCCCGCCATGGTCTTTGAACGGCGGCCAGCCTGCGAGCCGCCGCGGTGGGAGCCGGGGGCACTCCCCCGGGCGATGGAACTGTTGCAGTCCGGGGGCGCTTGACGCGGAGCCAGACCGGGCCGATTGTGTCGGATGGCAGAATAACTAATGAAAAGTATCGCAAAAACTGTTGATGAGTACCTCCAAGGCCTTCCCGGGGACCGCCGGGCCGCCCTCCGCGCCGTGCGCGCGGTCATCCTGGCCAACCTGCCCGCGGGTTACGAGGAGTGCATGAGCTACGGGATGATCGGCTACGTCGTGCCGCATCGCCTTTACCCCGTCGGCTACCGCTGCGATCCCAAGCTGCCGCTGCCCTTCGCCAACCTGGCCTCCCAGAAGAACCACATGGCCCTCTACCTGATGGCCGTCTATGGCGACCCCGCCACCGAACAATGGTTCCGCCGGGCCTGGCTGGCCGCCGGGAAAAAGCTCGACATGGGCAAGGCCTGTGTCCGGTTCAAGCGGCTCGAGGACGTGCCGCTGGAGGTGGTCGGCCAGCTCATCGCCCGCGTCCCGGTGAAGGCCTACATCGCCCGCATGGAGCAGGTGCTGGGGACGACCGACCGAGCGCGGACCCGATCACGACCGCGACCTTCGGATGAAGCGGCTCCCGCGGCAACACGCCGATCGAAGTCCGTCTCCCGGCCTCAATCAACTCAACCATGAAGAAGATTCTGCTGGCCGGAATCCTCGGCGGTTTCATCGCGTTCGTCTGGAGCGCGGTGGTCCATTTGAACCCGCTCACCGCCCCGCTGGGCTTGAGCCTGCTGAACGAGCAGGAGGCGCCCGTGATGGCGGCGCTGCAGAGCAACGTCCCGAAGCCCGGCCTCTATTTCTTCCCGGGGATGGACCTGACCAAGTGCGCGAGCAAGGAGCAGCAGGAGGCCTGGACCGCGAAGTACAAGGCGGGTCCGTCGGGGCTCCTCCTGCTCCAACCCAAGGGCGGCGAACCGATGGCGGCGAGCCAGTTGGTGATCGAGTTGGTTTCCACCCTCCTCTGCGGATTGATCGCCGCGTTCGTCCTGGCCGCCACCGTGGGATCGTGCGCCTGCCGGGTGGCGTTGGTGGCGTCGCTCGGGTTGTTTGCCTGGCTGGCGATCAGCGTCTCGCAATGGGACTGGTACGCATTTCCCTTTGGGTTCATCGCGGTGGATGCCATTGACCAGGTGATCGGCTGGCTGCTGGCCGGGCTCCTGATGGTGAAGCTGATCAAGCCGGCGAATCAAACGGCCCCGATGCCCGGCGCCCAAAGTGGCAGCCTGTGAGTGCCGGACAACTCACAGAAACTCCCTCCTCGTGTTCGATGAGGATCACGCGATCCCTCGTCATGGCCAACCGACTCCTGCGTTTCGGTGCAGCTCAAGCCACGGCTCAATGCGAAAAAAAACCGGAAGCCCGTTGCCAGGCTTCCGGTTCTGAAGGCGGAACTTCGTTCTCGCTGCGTTGTTCGTTCAACCATCAACTCTCAGCCGTAGCTGCCGTCAGGAGACGGCGGCCATCTTTCCGGTCAGCGGCGCTCTCCCGAGCCGCCGCTACGACGGGTTACCGTCCTTTCGGCAGGGCGGTGGTGCCGGCATAGACGGCATTCTTGCCCAGCAACTGCTCGATGCGCAGGAGCTGGTTGTACTTCGCCAGGCGGTCGGAGCGGCTGAGCGAACCGGTCTTGATCTGACCGCAGTTCGTCGCCACCGCGATGTCGGCAATCGTCGCGTCCTCGGTTTCACCGGAGCGATGGCTGATCACGACAGTGTATTTGTTGAACTGGGCGAGTTCGACGGCATCGAGGGTCTCGGTGAGTGAGCCAATCTGGTTCACCTTGACGAGAATCGAGTTGGCCGTGCCGGTTTCGATGCCCTTCTTGAGGAACTTGACGTTGGTGACGAACAGGTCGTCGCCGACGAGCTGGACCTTGTCGCCGAGCTTGTCGGTGAGCTTCTTCCACGTCGCCCAATCGCTCTCGCCACAGCCGTCTTCGATCGAAACGATCGGATAGTTGGCCACGAGCTTGGCGTACAGGTCCACCATCTCGTCGCCGGTGATCTTCCGGCCGGTGCTCTTCTTGAAAGTATAGGTGCTGTCGCCGGAGTAAAACTCGGACGCGGCCGGGTCGAGGGCGATGAAGATGTCCTTGCCGGCCTTGTAACCGGCGGTTTTGACGGCGAGCAGGATGGCGTCGAGCGCCGCCTCGATGCTGCCGAGTTTAGGGGCGAAGCCACCCTCGTCGCCGACGGCGGTGCTGAGGCCCTTCTGTTTGAGCACGCCCTTGAGCGCATGGAAGGTTTCGGTGATTGCGCGCAGGCCCTCGCTGAAGGTGGGCAGGCCCAGCGGCATGATCATGAACTCTTGGAAATCAATCGGCGCATCCGAATGGGCACCGCCGTTGATCACGTTGGCCATGGGGACGGGCAGGACCTTGGCGTTGGGGCCACCGAGATACTTGAACAGTGGCTGGCCGACCACCGCGGCGGCGGCCTTCGCGTTCGCGAGCGAGACGGCGAGGATGGCGTTGGCCCCGAGCTTGGATTTCGTTTCGGTGCCGTCGAGATCGAGCATGATGCGGTCCACCGTTAACTGGTCAAGGGCGTCAATGCCCTTGAGTGCGGGGGCGATTTGGTCGGTCACGTTCTTGACGGCCTTGGTGACGCCCTTGCCGAGATAGCGTTTCTTGTCGCCGTCGCGGAGTTCGATGGCCTCGTTTTCGCCGGTGCTGGCACCGGAGGGGACGGCGGCGCGGCCGGAAGCGCCCGATTCGAGGGTGACATCCACCTCGACGGTGGGGTTGCCGCGGGAGTCAAGGATTTCGCGGGCTTGGATTTCGCAGATCGTGCTCATAGTTCAGTTTAAGTTTCGTTCCCGAAAGGAGGTGCCATCTTATCGTGAGCCGGGGTAGCGTCAAGGTGAACAGGGCCGGGCCAGCAGGGATCAACCGGCGGGGTCGTGCCTGGGAGGCGTTCGATCTTGCTGACCAGCGGGTGAGGTGGGGATTCAAGGAAAGCTGCGGTGGCAGCCTCTGGGTTGGGCGCAAGCGAGGCGGGGCGCAGCGGGCTTGAGACTGGACCCTCACGTCGTGCCGCGGCCGAGGCCGGGCCAGCGGCGAGCTGCCCGCCGGGCTGCGGGAGGCGACAGCGGAGGGCTTCGACCAGCCGCCAAGGCTGAAAACTCAACCAACTGGAAATTTGCCTTGCCAGCTTTGGGGACCGACTTCACATTAAACATCACGTTATTGCGGGCCAATGTAGCTCAGTGGCAGAGCAACGGTTTCGTAAACCGTAGGTCGTCGGTTCGACCCCGACCATTGGCTCCAGTTCTCAAGCAGTTCCAAAACAACAACTTCCGCATGGGATCCTCCGCCCTTTTTTCTGATTCCATGACTTTACCGCGTGACGCCTGCGTGACGTATTGCGCGACGGTACGAACGCATCGCCCGCGTGAGGCGGAACCGGAGAAGGCACCCGTGGCCCAACATTTATCCCCGCACGCATCGTCATGACGAGGTCGGGTACGTCGTGGACTTGGGCTTGAGCAACGGCAAACGGGAACGCCATTTCTTCAAAACCAGGCCGGAGGCGGAAACCTTCGCTGAAGCAAGACGAGGGAACGGCAGCGTTGGCCCTCTCCAGCGACATCCGCCAGGACGCAGCCAAAGCCGCCGCCATCCTCGCGCCCCATGGCGTCTCGTTGTTGCAGGCCGCCCAATACTAGGCACAGAACGTCATCGCCTACTTGGACGCGCCGCCTGTCACCGAGATCGCCACGCGGATAATCGAGGATGCAGAACGAAATGACCGACGGGACCGGACGATCAGTGAGCTGAAATCCCGCCTCGCCACCTTCTCCGACGATTTACCTGACCGCCGGTTGGCCGGGATCACGGTCGAAGAACTTGAAGAATGGCTGGATCAGGAGGACTGGTCACCGCGCAGCAGGATCAATTACTTGACCAAGATCTCCCGGCTCTACAACTACACGCTGCGGCACCGCTGCGTGAATGCCAACATCGAGGATCGGATCGAACGACCGGCGGTGGAGGACAAGGAACCGGGCGTTTTCACGGTAACCGAAGCAAAGCAATTGCTGAAGAACGCTGCCAAGTTCGGCCTCCTGCCGTACACCGCCGTCGGCTTCTTCGCCGGCTTGCGGGCCGCCGAATTGCTGCGGTTGGAGTGGAGGGCAGCGAACGTGGCCGAAAAGTCCATCGTCGTCGGTGCCCAGGTGGCTAAAAAAACGTCACGCCGGGATCGGTCCGGCTTTCCCGGTTTCGTGGATTGACCAAAGGATTCCGGTTGGCAGGTCGTCGTTCTGGTTTCTTGTGCGCTCGCTGCCATCTGCCTGCCAGTCGTCGCCGAAGGGCCAAAGAAAGAAGTCGCAGTGACGTAAACACGTAGCCATGCAACACCTCCTTTGCGATGACCTCTGGCAGTATCTGGAGCAACCGGTCCGGAAGGCCAAGCGCCGAATGCCGGCTGTGGCTTCTTACAGCGACGCCGAGGTGCTGAAGTTTGGCAAAGGGGATGTGCCGATCGTGGATGCCTCAGATGACCGTTGGCGTGGAGCGTGTCAGTTCGCGCCAACGGGCACCCTGGTTGCAGGATGTGACTGCCCGCGGGCAACACACTCATTTCCAACTTTTAACGGACAACCTGCGACCAATCAGTAGCGCAGCACCCGGGTAGCCCCCTTTTTCGCGGGCAGGGTGAGATGCGGGCCCGTGCCGATCAACTCACCCGTCAAGGCATCATGAACCTGATGCCGGTTGCCCGTGTCGAGTTCAATCGGACCATCCTGGGCGGCATGGAGAGCGATGATGGGGCCGTTAGCATAGACGTTGCAGTCCACCTGCGTGTAGAGGTGAACCTCCGCCTGGCGAGCAGCCAGCCGGAGGAGGTCAGAGGTGAGCCCCGGCGCGCCAACGAATAACGACCAACCGCCGCCCGTCCGGCGCAGCGCGGCCGCAGGCGAGCCGTCCGGGTAGGTGGCAAGGATTTCGGCAGGGGTTGCATCGGCGGCGGCAAAAAGCGGCGTAACCGGCGCGTTCACACCGAAAGCCGTATGCAGGCCGAGTTGCCTGCCCAGATTCGTCGGCACAGCCCAGGCCTTGGCCGCAGACACCTGGCTCAGTTTGAAACCGGTGAGTTCCCGCATGGCTTCCGGAGAAGTGCGGTCCCCGTCATGCAGGCCCGGGGCATAGCACCAAATACGGCAGGTTCCGCGCGTTTGTTTAAGGAGGGCCTGCCGCTGGGCGCGCGAAAGCTGCCAGGCGTTGAGGAAGACATAGAGCCTGGCCCGAACGCGACCACGGACAATGTCATCGAGCAAATACTGGCCGTACGGTGCGCCCATGCGCCCCAAGGGCCGGCGCACCTCATAAATGCCGGGCTCAGTCACCGTCCAGGCGCTGGCGGAGGTTTCGAGCATGGCAGCCTCGTCAAGCACCGCCGCGACTTGGGGATGGTAGGGAATGCGTTTGTCCAGAATCGCGCGATCCACCGGTGCGAGCCGGCGCAGGTCGTCCCATAAACGCGGGTCGTTGAACCAGCCGGTCATCCCCAGGTCCATCCACCAGGTGGCGCAGTTGCGGGTCGCCTCCTGGGCGACGTTGCGCAGCAGCATCGTTCGGGTTTCCGCCAGGTCGCGGGCGCCATCGAATTTGCCGGGAAACTCGCCACTGCCCAGGTAAGTCCGTGTGTCATCCTCGAAAAGCCACATCTTGCCAGCCAGCGCAACGCTCTCGGCGGCGGTCATCGCCGGGGCACTGCCGCCGATGCCGCGGTCGAAATACGAAATGGGCGAACAGAGCAGGTCAACATCCGGGCAGTCGAGCACGCGGCGCAACGCGTAATGGCCGCAAGTGGAGGGACCCATCCTTACCGCGCCGAACTCGAAGAGGTACCCGTAGAAAAACACCACGAGTTTTCTCCCACGGGAAGCTTGCCGTGCCGCATGTGCCAGGTCACAGATCAGGTCCGCCATCGCCTGTTGCTGGAACTCCGCAAAGTCAACCAGCGGTCTTTCGCTGGCCGGGTCACGCAGAATGCCCGATGGTGAGGCGTGCCGCCGGGCAGGAGTTGGCACCGATGCGCTATCCAACTTTGCGTCCGGGTCATGCCAGGTGGCCTGGAGCGACGCGTCATTGAGGTAACGAGCACGCAGCCAGCCACGGAAGGCGATAGTGTCGGCGGGCGCGTAGCCGTTGAGCAGATTCTCCCAGGTGTTTTGATAGAACCATTCGCCTGTGTTTTGCCCGCAGGGATGGTAGCCCGCCACCCGGTCGCCCAACTTGCCTTCGAGGTGCTCGACCAGGGCGGCGACGCGCGCGGCGGCATCGCAACGGTACAAGGGAGAGGCGACAACCCCATGGTATTGGTGAGAGCCGTCTTCCCAGGTCATGACCTCGTCCGGATGCGCCTGGCGCCACCACTCGGGCGGGTCGGCTCCGAAACGCGGCAGGAGCAGGGCGTTTGGGTTGGCCCGCAGGACCTGCGCACAGGCGTTATCGGTTGCGCTCCAGTCCTCGGGCTCACCGGGCGCCGGCCAAGGCAAGCCGACCGGGAAGCTGACGAAGTCAACGCCAACTGCGGCGGCCATCTTGATCTGCGCCTCGAACGGACTGGGCGGACCGCCCAGGTAAATGAATGGGTTGCCGGGGCAGTACAGGGCGACGGTGAGGTCCCGCGCCGGTTCTGCCCTGGTCCAGAAGGTGACCCGGTACCGATGCCCGCGCACAATACTGAGATTGGGCACGTGATAAACATGCCAATCGGGCCACTCGCCTTTGGACGGCGCCCGAAGTTTCACATGCAGGCCGGCTGTTCCGCCCGCACCTGTGCCTGGCTCAACCGTCACTGTTCCGACCGTGTTCGCTTCGCCTGGCGGCCAATAAGTCCAGCCTCGCGAGAACGAGTCCGGCCCGCTTTCGAAATCGGAGGCCTCGGCCACGTCAATGCCTGAAGCGACATCCACAATGCGGATGTCGTCGAGGAACACGTCGCCCGGAATTTGGCCGAAACGAAAGTGGAGTGTGCCGGTGCCTTGCGAATCATTCTCGGCGGTGAACTCGAACTCGATCCGCCGCCCGCTTGGCCCGACCGGGATGGGTGAGGAACCTGGTCCGCCGAAGAACATGCGCGCCCGCGTTGGCCGGCCATTGACCAGCAGACGCGGCGCACCGGAAGAGGCTTCGACGCGAACCGTGAGACCGGCGGGTTTTGAAGCAGCAGCGTGCAGAGACAGGGAAGCGAGGATGGCACCCAAAACAAACAACTTCCACCACCGCGCGAGGTTCATGCCGCAATGGATTTGGCCGGTCAACCGAGTGTCAAAAATGATGCTGCGCTTCGAACCTCGGTCGGCTTTCCACCTGAAGCATACCCGTAACATGCGTGAAACCTACCAGATCAGAGCAGCGGAGGTCATGCATTTCATCGCGGAGTTTGTTCCAACTCCTTGTCAGCCCGCTCAAGCCGGACGGTCGCATGGCGCAGGGTGCTTGGAAATCGGTCAGTTGGATTTACCCATCCATTGCAGAGACAGGGCTTCGGTAGAATGTCTCCAATCCAGAGCATCAAGTCCGCCGCGCGCGGGTTCCGCATCTTTCGGAACTACTGGGTTCGCATTCTCTTCTTCTGCGGAAAGCTCGATCTTCGTAAGCGGTAAAGCGGGGACCGTCTGGTGCGCGGCGAGCCGGCGTGGTAAACGCCGGGGTAATGAACACATCCAAGGCTCCTCGCCGCCGCCAACGCACCACGGCGGCCGAACGCGCTCAG